>Ga0315904_10000363_pt1 | contig 71430 bp, 71 predicted proteins | sample LakEriMetagenome_6_FD_203529 | JGI IMG/M metagenome (GOLD analysis project Ga0315904, IMG submission 203529) | Freshwater fungal communities from buoy surface, Lake Erie, Ohio, United States - Buoy 12 MA120 | ecosystem: Environmental > Aquatic > Freshwater > Lake | place: USA: Lake Erie, Ohio...
AGGCCTGTTTGAACCTCGCGAACTCATACCAGCTCCGCAGAGATTGCCCAACAACATCATGCACCCAACCCGGAACAGAGAGATTGACTCTGGCAGTAGGTCCTTCGGGCGGGTGATGATGAGCGTTGGGCGTCTTCAGGTATTCGGCCAGCTTTGCTTCCGCCTCGCGCCGCAGCTCATGCGGCGTCTTGCCGCCAGGCCTCGTGACCGTCACCAAGATAGTTCCCTGCGTAGACGAGAAGCGGCACTCGATGTAGTTCTTCGCGTCAGGCGACCGCTCAAACATGCCCATAAACATGCCTGCCATCAGCGCAGCGGCAGGCGCCTCGGCATCAACCTCAAGGCCGCCGTGCGCGGTGTAGTGAAGGCCGCTGATAAACGGGTCCGACAGCAGCTCCAGCAGGCGCTTGTTCTCCAGCCGAAGCATGGCGCCGCGTACCAAGGGTTCAGCGTGCGCGAAATGTCGGCCTCGTTTGCCCATCGCCATGCACGGCGCGCAACCTGCCGTGCGCTTCGGAGCCGGCCGCCCAACCCTTCGCTCAAGGCCGACCCATCGCGGCGGGTGGCGTCTTCTGCACTCGTGGATTTAGTGGTCATCGTTGCTCCTGTAGCGCCGCGCTGGGCGTCTTAGCTCGAACGTTGGACCAAGCCGCTGCGCGGCAGATTTCATGAAATTAGCATAGGCAACTGCCAACGGTGGACAGGGCCCTGGGCAACACGCCTTAATACAAGCAGAAGTTTTCTCTGACCAGGCCAGGCTGAACAGTTGGGCGGTTGGGTCAATCAAGACACTGAAGCAAGTGCATTCAGCGAAAAGCCTGATTGCAGCTCATGCCCCGATTGCTCCCACAGGAGGATGTTGCCATGAATGCAGAAGAACTTGAGAAGTTCAAGGGATGATCAGCCATGATTCTCCTCTCGCAACTGATTGATCATTACCAGAAGGACCTCGAAAGCATCCATGGCCATGAGATGCTGCCCAGCCACCATCAGGCCCTGCGTGCGATGAGGCGTTGCCGGCGTGAAGGAAGTGATCACATGGTGCTCGAATGCCAACCCTGTGCAACCACAATCCGAATTCCTCATTCTTGTGGTCATCGGAGCTGCCCACACTGCCAACATCATGACAGCCAACAATGGATTCAGCGGCAAACCGCCAAACTGTTGCCGGTCTCCTATTTCATGATTACATTTACAGTTCCAGCGCAATTAAGGAGCACATTTTGGCAGCATCAGAAACAGATGTATGATTTACTGATCAAAGCTAGTTGGCAAACCATCGATAGCTTTGCCCGCCGTGATCCAAAGCTCAAGGGAAGGATCGGTGCTCATGCCGTCCTGCATACTCATAATCGTAAACTTGAATATCATCCTCATCTGCACATGATTGTGCCCGCCGGGGCAGTCGATGAAAAGAAAGGCCAATGGCGTTGTAAGACAGAACATTATCTATTCCCTGTGTTAAACCTAGCCAAAGTTTTTCGAGCCAAGATGTTTGACGGTATCAAAGCACTTGGCTTGAAAGTCAAGGAGACTCTGCCTGATGACTGGGTGGTGCACTGCAAGCAGGTGGGGCGAGGTGAGCAAGCCTTGATCTACCTCGGTCGCTACCTTTATCGTGGCGTGATCTCGGAAAAGAATATCCTTAGTGATAGCGATGGGATCATCACCTTTCGCATCAAAGACAATGAGGGGCAGGAGGTGATCCAAAGTCTCTCCGGTGCAGAGTTCCTCTGGCGCTTGCTGCTCCATGTGTTGCCAAAACGATTCAGACGGGTCCGAGACTTTGGCCTGTTGCATGGCAATGCCAAACGGATCATCCAGCTCGTTCAGCTTGTGCTTAGCGTCAGGCTGCCCTGGCCTACGCCGCCAAGGGAACAAACGCCAATGCTTTGCCCCCGCTGCGGAGGAATCCTGCAGCTGTTGAGGGTTAGGCAGCGCGGGGAGATCCCGATTCTTTGCTAAGTGTCATAGGGCTGAAACTCATAAATTACTACCTTTTGCCGCACCACTAGCACAGGCAGTTCTGAGGGATCTCGCCTGATGGCCTTCTGCTGTGCCTACAATGGCTGCATGAAGACCTCAAACGCCTATGCTGCGCGGCATTAAGCATTTCTGCCTACATGAAAAACTAAGCCGACCTTAAAAGAGCCTCGATCTTCCTCCTGTCTTGAAAGGCCCCAGTGGTGTGGGGCTTGTCCAACACCGGATAGATCGTGGCTTCGCACGATCTATCCATGCCGTTAGGTGTACCTTTTAGCTTATGACCTTCTATGTCCACACCTGAAGATCCCAAACCCGAAGATTTAGATTTAACCATTACTAAGTATGATGGTGAAGGTGTTTTAGAGCTTCAAGCTGAAACGCTAAGTGATTTTTGTCGTATCGTCGATAATGTTACCGATCAATGGCGTTTAAAGGTTTGTAAACGACAAATAGCAGTTCCACCTGAAGCTGACTTCTTTCCAGGAGAGCTGAGTCCTTGGTTTAGGGGAATCACGCGACAAGTTTATGAATGTGAACCTAGCCTTCTTCGAGAGCAGAATAGAAGATTTCTGTGGGCAAAACTAGGTGATGACGACAAAAAAAGAGTGCTGACGATAGAAAAGTATCTATTGCAAAGATTTCAGACTTTCAGCAAGCCATTATTAAATATGTTGCCAAATTCTACAATTCAGTGGTTTTTCTTAATGCAGCATCATGGGTTGCCAACTCGTCTATTAGATTGGTCTAAAAGCAGTTTTATTGCTTTGTTCTTTGCGATTAGAAAATTCGAGGAAAAGGAAAAGGAAGCGAGAAACAGAGAAGAAGAGCCTCCAAGTGCTGCGGTATGGATTTTAGAGCCTAGACGTTTAAGCGAGATGTGTCATAATACGCGTAGTATTTATGGGTCGAATGATAAACTTCATCTTGGAAAAATAGACAAATATCTTGGACTTTCAGAAGAGATGGAAGAGGGCAGAGATTTTCCTCTCCCACTAATCCCCGATCTTGTTAGTCCACGTATTACAGCTCAACTTGGAAGATTTACACTTCACACTCACAAGAGAGATGGATTAATTGATTTTGCAAGAGAGTTGTATGAAAAAGAAGGAAGATGGTACTTAATTAAAATCATTATTCCTCATAGAAATCATCGTTCGATGCTTAGAAGCCTTCGCACATCAGGTATTTCATATATAGATGTTACGCAAGACCTAGATGGAATTGTTGAAGAGCTGTTGTGGAGGATGCGCCTTGGCGTAGATGATTCCAATCAGTACAGTGACTGTTGAGCAAACACCTAACAACCCTGGTGCAGCGGACGGTTGAGAGATCTTGGTGATGATGCAAAGGTAATCTGCTGCCGCTGACCAGGAACGTTAGCTGCACAGGAAGACCGTGGTCGATATCATTGAGCTGATGGTGGCGCCTTCGGATGCCGACAATCCTCAGAAGCTGGATTGAGACAGCTTGCTCCGCAGGCTATGGACCAAGCCATCAGTTTCAGTCAGATCAAGTCCCGCTGCCTCCGCCTGATGGATCAGGTGCCAGCCCCTTCGGGCTCCCTCCAGGCGAGGAGATTCATGGAAATGTTGTCTCTCCGATCCCCACCCCTGGTCGGCCCTGGAGTGATCCTTCTCGACACCCATGTGTTTTCTCTGGCTGGATCGGGAGGACTTAGCCCTTGGGCTCACCAGCCGTTGGCTGATTCGCAAGGCGTGGCGGGAGGGGCGGTGGCGCTGTGCGCTTTCACGTTTTGGGAGGTGGCCATGTTGGCGCTCCGAGGCCGGATTGGCCTGCGGCAATCTCCCGAGAGTTGGCGGCTCGATGGTTTGCGAGCTGGTTGAAAAGGAGATGGCTTTGGAAGGAGGCCTGCCGCAGTGCCTCCCAAGGGTGATGGAGGACGCTGCCGACAGACTCGTGCTTCAGAGGGCGCTCCAGCCGACTGGGCTTGCCATCTGTTACGCTTTCATCAAAGCATGATTGATTGCCGAGCTTAAGATTTAATGTAAGGCGCAATATTTACGTTCGATGCGCTCACTATTCATTTCCATTTCTCCCTAGGTAGGTGTTAGCCTTTCTGTGGCCTTACCCGGCCACGCCGAGGTGATTTAATCTGATAACTTTAATGGTGAAAATCCTGGTCTTAACGTCGTTCCATCAGCTTGGACGAGCGGCAATTCTGGCACGGTTGATCTGATTGGCGTCTGCAATGGCAACCCTCCTTTTTACGATAATAAGCCCGGAAACTGATGTTCCGTTGATTTGGACGGCTCAACTTCCTCTTCCGGTCTGCTGAAGAAGAATTTCACGCTGACTGGTGGAATTCCGTATTTCCTTGAATTTGATGTGGATCCAGCGCGTCGAACACTGTCGATGTCACCTTTGGCTCCAGCATGGCTCAATATGCACTGATTGGGGTGCAAGCCTTTGCAACGCGAAGCCTCGTTTTCACACCTGCCAGCACGGCAAGTTACGACATCTCATTTCTCAACCAGGGCGGTGACAATAATGGCGTCTATCTCGACAACGTGAAACTCACGCAAACACCTGGCCCCCAGCCGATCCTGGGTGCGGTTGCGGCCGCTCGAGCCAGCCGTCGTCCGCGGGCCCGTCTCCGCAAGGCTCAACCCTGACCAACATCGCTCTGCGGGGAGTCATGCGAAAGCCCCCGCCGCGGCGGGGGCTTGTCTGCTGGCAGACTCTCTCCCAGCGCGGGCGGGCGGGACCTACACCTTGCGGCTGTAAAACTCCACCACCAGCAGTTCGTTGATCTCCAGGGCCACCCACTCCCGTTCGATCGGGCCAATCACCTTGGCGGTGAGTTTGGCTTTTTCAAACTCGAGATGGGGCGGGATGTTGGCCAGGCCGGGAAACTCCAGGTTGCCCTCCGCCAATTGCTTGCTCGCCTTGCGCTCGCGGATGGCCACCACATCCCCCGCCTTGCATTGATAGCTGGGAATGTCCACCACGCGGCCATTCACCGTAACATGGCCATGGTTCACCAGCTGGCGGGCACCCGGCACGGTGGGGCCGAACCCCAAGCGGAAGCAGACGTTGTCGAGGCGGTTTTCCAGCAGCTTCAGCAGGTTGGTGCCCGTGGAGCCCTCCTGGGCGCGGGCCTTCTTCACGTAGCGCACCAGCTGCCGCTCGGAAATTCCGTAGTTGAAGCGAAGCTTTTGTTTTTCTTCGAGACGGATCGCGTATTCGGAGCGCTTGCGACGGGCTTGGCCGTGCTGACCGGGGGGATAAGACCGCTTGGCGGACTTACGGGTGAGACCGGGAAGGTCTCCCAAGCGCCGCGTGATCCTCAATCGAGGGCCGCGGTAACGAGACATAAACAGTCAAAGCGAGAGAACAGAGAGCCGCGGCGGGCGTCCCCTGGCCAAGGCCGAGGGATCCCGCCGTCGGAGGGCACGGAGGAGGCAAGCTGGGTGAAGCCCTCAAGGGACCCACCCATCGCCGCCCCATGGAGCGCCAACCATCCATCCTAGAGGCCTGGCTGTCAGCGGCCCTCTTAACCTTGATCGGTGTCTATCGCCGCTGGCTTTCCCCCTTGCTCGGACCCCGCTGCCGCTTCATCCCCAGCTGCAGTGCCTATGCCGCCGAAGCGATCCAGCGCCATGGTCCTTGGAAAGGGGGATGGCTGAGCGTGAAGCGCCTCAGCCGCTGCCATCCCCTCACGCCCTGCGGCTGTGATCCGGTGCCCGATTGATGCCCCCCCTCATCCTCTACACACGCCGAGGCTGTTGCCTTTGTGAGGGGTTGGAGGAGCGACTACGCGAACTCCTCCCGCCGGAGGCCCTGAGGCTGGTGGATGTGGATGGCGATCCCGCCCTCCAGGCCCGCTATGGCCTGTCCGTGCCGGTGTTGGCCCAAGCCGCCCGAGAGTTCCCTGAGGGAGGCGACGCGGGGATCCATCCCCTGCCCCCGGTCCCCCCCCGGTTGCGGGGGGAGAGGCTGCGGGCCTGGCTGGAGCGCCACGGCTGTTGTTAGGGAAGCAAGCCAATGGAGGCGGTTTCACCCTGGGGATGGTGGGCCTTGAAGGGGCATGCCAGGGTGAGCGCCTTGGATCACTCGCGGCCCACTCCGCCCCGCTCCTCCCATGACCCAACCGCTCCATTCCCTGCTCAACCAGGTGGGCCTCCCCATTCCCCCCACCCTGCGGAATGCGCGGCTTCAGAGCATCAGTTGCGATTCCAGGCGCGTCGGTGCCGGCACCCTCTTTCTGGGATTACCGGGTTCCCGGGTGGATGGGGGGGCGTTTTGGCGGCAGGTGCTGGCCGATGGGGCCGCGGCGGCCGTGATTGGCCAAGCGGTGGCGCTGGCCGACCCGCCGGGACCTGACGATCAGGTGGTGGTGGTGCCCGATCCGGTGGCCCTTTGGGCTGGAGAGCTGGCGGCGGCGTTCTGGAATCACCCCAGCCAACGCCTGCGCCTGATTGGCGTCACAGGCACCAACGGGAAAACCACCACCACCCACCTCATCGAACATCTCGCGGCCCAGACCGGGCATTCGGCCGCCCTGTTCGGCACCTTGGTCAACCGCTGGCCCGGTCACAGCGTCACCGCCCAGCACACCACGGCGTTTGCGGATCTCTTGCAAAGCCAGCTGGCGCAGGCGGTGGAGGCCGGTGCCTTGCTGGCGGCCATGGAAGTGAGCTCCCACGCCCTGGATCAGGGGCGGGTGGCTGGTTGCCGCTTCTCCGGAGCGGTGTTCACCAACCTCACCCAAGACCACCTCGATTACCACCCCTCCATGGAGGCTTATTTCGAGGCGAAGGCCCTGCTCTTCTCCTCTCCTCTGTTGGAGGGTGGCGCCGTGGTGAATGTGGATGATCCTTGGGGAGCCCGCTTGGCCGACCGACTCCTGGCGGAGGGCAAGGTGTGCTGGCGCGCCTCCCTCGCCGGGGGAGACGGAGAACTGGGCGTCAGCGATGTCCGCATGGAAGCGGATGGGGTGCGGGGTGTGGTGCACACCCCTGAGGGAAGCGGCCCGCTGCATTCCCCCCTGGTGGGTCGCTTCAACTTGATGAACCTGCTGCAGGCCGTGGGCATCCTGCAGCTGCAAGGCATTCCCTTGCCTCGCCTGCTGGAGGCCATCCCCGGATTCCGGGGAGTGCCTGGACGAATGGAGCGGGTGAAGGCCCCATCCATGGCCTGCACCCCCGCCGTGCTGGTCGACTATGCCCACACCCCCGATGGCCTGGAGAATGCCTTGGCCGCCTGCAGGCCCTTCACCAACGGCCGCCTCATCTGCGTGTTTGGCTGCGGTGGTGACAGGGACCGGGCCAAACGCCCCCAGATGGGGGAGATCGCGGCGCGATTGGCCGACTCGGTGGTGGTGACTTCCGACAACCCCCGCACGGAGGATCCGCTGCGGATTCTCGACGATGTGCTCGCCGGCATTCCCTCAGGCGCCGAGGTGGTGGTGGAGGAGGATCGGGCGCGAGCCATCGCCAGTGCCATCGCCACCGCCGGAGAAGACGATCTCGTGCTGATCGCCGGGAAGGGACATGAGGACTATCAAATCCTCGGCACGCGGAAAATTCACTTTGATGATCGCGAGGAAGCGGAGAAGGCTCTGCGTCTCCGTTGCCTGCCCACCGGACAGCCCTAGCCAGAAAAAACCACCGAATTCAGGATTGGACCCGAATCCGGTGGTTTGGTGGTTGGGGATGGGAGCGGGAGCCCTCAGCCGAGTTGAGGGCCCATCACCCCTCGGGATCAAACAAAGCGCACGACGTTGCGGTCGTAACGCACTTCCGCGTCCCGCACCCAGCCGCCATTGCTCACTTCGAGCCACTCGACGTTGGAGGAGTCGCGACGACGGACGCCAGTGAGTTGGAAGGTGTCGCCGTTCCGGATCTGGCGCAACACCCGGGAACCCAGGTCGGCGTGCTCCCGCACTTCCAGCAGGCCATCACGGGCGGCGGCTTCAGCGGCGTAGTACGTGCGGGCTCCGGTGGCGGCGCCAGTGGTGGTGGTGCCGGTGGTGGCGTAGGCGTGGCCAGTGGGTTCATCGCGGCCGCGGAGCCACAGCCAAGAGCCAAGGCCCAGGGCGAGCGGCAGGAGGAGCCACCAAGCTTTGCCCTGATTGACTGGCGTGCCGGGATCGGCCACGGGCTCCGCCGCCACGGGTGCGGCCGGTGCCTCAGCTTTGGGAGCGGCGAACACGCCGCCAACCCCTTGGGTGACGCTGTAAGGGCAGGTGAGGCGGGCGGTGTTGACACCATCTCTGGTCAGATCAAACACCACTTCCACCTTGTCGGCGTTGATGGCTTTGGTGGAGATCACTTTGGCCAGGTCGGTGCGCCAGCCTTGGGCTCCAGCGCTTTCTAAGCAGGCCGTTTCGGCAGTTTTGATGAGTTCCGCTGTGCTGGCCGCGAGGGCGTTACCGCCAACAGCGAAGATGCCGACCGAGGCGGCTGAGGCAATCAGCAGCCTGGGGAAGACTCGGGATGAGGGAGCAATCATGCCTCTAAACCGCTAGTGGGGGGGGAGGGTAGGGGGAGAGAATCTTGAACAAATGTTGATCAAACCAGTCGGATTCACCCGCTGGATGCCAACAAGATCACCCTATACAGAATCGACAAAATGGCAACAATGGGCCCGACCGCCCAGCCCGCAAAAAATGTAAATATATTTATCCTGGCGACAGAAAAGCTGGCGGGGAGGCGTTTTTGGGGAAGGCGCCCTAAAGATTAAATGTCTCTTAAGGCTGGCCGCGAATAAACAGCGAATCATTGGCGGCTATGCGTGCATCCCTGCGGAGGCAAGTCTGCCAATTGTCACATCCTCTTGCCAATTCTCAGGCTGCGGTCAATATTCGTTTGTCTTCCACAAACAACTTCCACTGAATGGCACTCGCTGTTCCGCTTTCCAAAAAGTTTCTGGCTGAGCTCTTCGGCACCTTCTGGCTCGTGCTTGGTGGTTGCGGCTCCGCCGTGCTCGCCGCCGTCTTCCCCTACGACAACACGGCCGCCAACCCCCTGGGTCTTGGCTTCCTGGGCGTCTCTCTGGCCTTCGGTCTCACCCTGCTGACCATGGTGTACACCATTGGTCACGTCTCTGGATGCCACATCAATCCCGCCGTCACCTTTGGCCTTTGGGCCGGTGGCAAGTTCCGCGGCTCTCAGGTGTTCCCCTACGTCGTCGCCCAGGTGCTCGGCGCCATCATCGCCGGGGGCGTGATCTGGATGGTGGCTGGAGGTCGGGAAGGGTTTGCCCTCTCCGGCGGAAATCCCCTCGCCACCAATGGTTGGGGCGCCCACTCCCCCGGTGGCTACGGCTTCTGGGCGGCCCTGGTGATCGAGCTGGTGCTCACCTTCTTCTTCTTGTTGGTGATTCTTGGTGCCACCGATCGCCTGGCTCCCACCGGGTTCGCCGGCTTGCCCATTGGTTTGGCCCTGACCCTGATCCACCTGATCAGCATCCCCGTCACCAACACCTCCGTGAACCCCGCGCGCAGCACGGGTGTGGCGGCTTGGGTTGGAGGCGACGCCATGGGGCAGCTCTGGCTGTTCTGGCTCGCCCCGATCGTTGGCGCCTTGCTGGCCGGCTGGGTGCATAGCTCGTTCCTGAGCACCGAAGCGGATTACTGATTCGGCGGGCCTCCTCGCCACACCGCAAGGGGCTCCAAGGAGCCCCTTTTTGTTGTGAAGATCTCTCGCCGTCCCCGCGCTGTTCGCCTCTCCTTGCTCCGGGGATCTGGGAGGGGCGGGGTCAGTCGTCTGGGCAGAGGGTGATGGTGGTGAGAGCCTCCAGCAGCCGCTCCACATCCGCCGCGCTGGTGGTGACATGCACGCAGGCACGCAGGCAATCGGGCTCGCTGAGGGCCCGCAGCCAAATTCCCCGCTCCCCCAACCGTTGGACGATTCCCTCGGGCTCGATCCGGGAGCCATCGTGGCGGTGGAGCTGAAAACTCACCAACCCGGCGGGCGGAGAGGTGGATAGCAGGGTGTGGCACCCCCGCACCGACCGCAGGCCTGTCCAAAGCGCCGCCGCATGGCGCTGAATCTCCTCTAGGCGTTTCGCTGGAGAACCCAGGCCATCGAGCAGCTCCAGGGAGGTTCGCAGTCCGCTCAGGAGGGGCGTGCAGGAGGTGGCCACCTCAAAACGCCGGCCATCGCGATGGAATCCCTCGCCGGCGTGTTGTTCCGATCGGAGGGTGCGCCAGCCGATGAGGGTGGGTCGGCTCTCTTGAAGCACCCTTTCGGAAAGGAGCACCCCCCCCAGTCCCTCCGGACCACAACACCATTTGTGACCCGTGAAGGCATAGATGTCGGCCCGGGGAGCCTCCGAGTCCAGCGGCAGGCCGCCAAAGCTCTGGGCACCGTCCACGAGCAGCCAGGGTTCGCTGGGGTGGCCCTCCAAACGCTCGGCCACGGCCCCGATGGGCATCCGTTGTCCGGTTTTCCAGAGCACATGGGAGAGCGCCACCAGGCGGGTGCGGGGGGTGAGGCAGGTCTCCAGCGCCTCCAGCACCGCTCCATCGCCGCGGTCAGGCCCGGTGTCCAAGCCATGCACCCCGAGGGTTGCCACCCTCAGATCGAAGCGGTGGGCCAACTCCCGGCAGGCCGCCACCACCCCGTCGTGCTCTCCATCGCTGATGAGAATCTCCTCCCCGGGCCGCCAGGGCAATCCCCACAGGGGAAGCACACAGCCCATGGTGACGTTTTCCGTGAGGGCCAGCCGATGGGGAGGCGCCCCGCACCACTGGGCGAGGTGTTGGCGCAGCCGGGAGGTTTCGGCCTCCAGCAGGGGCCAGACATCCGAGGTGAAGGGCCCCAGCTCCTGGATCGTCCTCCAGGTGGCCACGATCGCGTCGAGCGATGGGGTGGGCAGGGGGCCCTGACCGCCGTAGTTGAAGTAGGTCTTGTTGGCCAGGGCGGGACACAGATCCCGCAACTCCGACCCTTCGCGTGGGTTCGTCAGAGCACCTGGCCGACGGCGACGGCGGCGAACGCCGAAAACAGGGTGATGCCGAGGGCGGTGAGGGGGTTTTGACCCTGGGCCACGGCCAAGGTGGTGATCACCCCAGCGCCCAGGCTGGCCACCGCCAACTGACTGACAAGATCCCCTTGAAAACGAGGACCGGAAAAACGGGGACCAGGGCCGGAAAGCATGGCAACCACACATGGATGTCGCTGACGCTATGCGGGGTTTCCGGATCCAGCCGCCGTCACGAAGAAGTTGTTACGCAGCGTGGGTGTTCTTCATATAGCCGTTACATCTCGCCACCCACCTTGTGCCCGGAGGCGGTACGGGCCCGGCCGCTGCTCGCCCACTGGCGCAGGGCTTCCAGCTGTTCCCGTGCCGTGCGGGAGAGGGGAACCACCTGGCTGGCGGCGGCGATCAGGTCGGGCTCTTGCAGATCCCGATTCTCGCCAAAAGCCAGGTGCATGGCTTCGATCACGGTTTGCTCCAGCTCCGCGCCGGAGAATCCCGCCGTGCGATCCACCAGCACCTCCAGGGGAAGGCGATGGGCGGGGCGCCGTCGCTTCAGCTGCAGATCCAAAATGGCTCGGCGCTCTTCGGCATCCGGAAGTTCGAGGAGGAAAATCTCGTCGAAGCGGCCTTTGCGCAGGAGTTCGGCCGGCAGCCGTTCCACCGCGTTGGCCGTGGCCACCACAAAGACCGGGCTGGTTTTTTCCGCCATCCAGGTGAGCAGGCTGGCCAGCACCCGCTGGCTGGTGCCCCCATCGCTGCGCCCATCGGCCGCGGTGCCAAAGGAAAAGCCCTTGTCGATCTCATCAATCCAGAGCACGCAGGGAGCGAGGGCTTCCACCCACTGGATCATCTCCCTGGTGCGGGCCTCGCTGGCCCCCACCAGGCCCGAGAAGAGGCGCCCCACATCCAACCGCAGCAGGGGCATCGACCAGCTGTGGGCGATGGCTTTGGCCGTGAGGGATTTGCCCGTGCCCTGGGGACCCACCAGCAACACCCCCCTCGGCAGGGGGAGCCCGAAGCGGCGGGCTTCATCGCTGAAGGCTCGGTGCCGTTGCTCCAGCCAGTGTTTGAGCGCGTCCAAGCCACCGATGTCGGCGGGGGTGGCTTCGGTGGGGCAGTACTCGAGCAATTCGCTCTGGGCGATGGCCAGGCGCTTCTCCTCCAGCACCTCCGCCAGATCATCCGGGCCGAGCTGGCCGCGGCGCGCCAGGGCACGGGCCGCCAGCTGGCGCACCCGCTGCTCGCTCAAGCCATGGCAGGCGGCGGTGAGCTCGCTGAGCAGGTCGGCGGGCAGAGGGTGGCCACTGGCCTGGGCGATGGAGGCCAGGAGACGCTCAATCGCGGGCGCGTCGGGGAGGGGCAGTTCGAGGGTGGTGACGCTCTCCCGCAATTCCCAGGGCAGGTCCCAGCGGGGTGCGGTGATCACCAGGGTGTGGGGGCCCTGGCGGAGATGGAAGGCCAGGTTGCGGAGGCGCCGGCAGATGGCCGCGTCCTCCGTGAAGCGGTGGAAGTCTTTCAGCAGCAGGATCGCCCCCTGATCCGGGGGCAGGCTGGCGATCACGTCCAAGGCGCCAAGGGGATTGCGGGACGCCTCCCCTTCCCGCCCGGGCGCTCCCCGCAGCCCACTGATGAAATCCCAACCCCACAACGACCGACCGCCAAGCTTCTCGCACACCTGTCGCAGCAGGGTCTCCACCCGGTCTTCTTCGAGGGTGCGAATCCAGAGGATGGGGGTGCGCGACCGGATCAGCAGATCCAACTGCTCCACCACGGAGGGAGGGGTCATGACCCTGACTCAGGTTTGGGACTGGAACGAGGCCGGGGGGCTGAGGGCCTTGAGGGCGGCCCATCGGGGGTCGGTGGTGTCGGCCGGGGTGCCCCAGCGGGGGGGGCCGGGGCACTCCTCTCCGCAACGGTTGACCAGGGGGAGCCGCAGGCTCAGGTGCTCGAAGAGCCATCGCTCCGGATCAAAGCTTCCGGCGGGGTCCAAGCGGTCGTCCAGATCCCCTTCCAGCGGCCACCCCATGGCTTCCTCGTGGGAGGGATCCTGGCCGCGACATTCGATCAGCTCGCGCACCTCGGCCCTGAGCGGATGGTTGAACCGCCGCAGGCAGCGGGCGCAGGTGAGGGTGAGGATGGTTTCCACCTCAGCGCTCACCTCCACCGCCGTGCCGTGATGGGTGGCCTGGAGGTGGCCGCGAACCGGGGTGAGACTGGGGAAATCAGCGATGGATTGATCGACCAGCCATTCCTTGCCCTCGGACAAATGGCGCAGTTCCCGCAAGGAGAGAGGTGTTAAGTGAGAGGGGCTCACTTTTTGGAATTGGGTTCGAAGGGCAAACGACCCGAAGAGCCGGCGGTGGAAGCGACGGTGACCGCACCTTTGGGCTGGGAGGCTAGCTGTTTGTCGAGAATTTGTTGCAAATTCTCGGGAAGGCTTTCACGGCTGAGCAAATAGGTTTGCAGACCCTGAAAGATGTTGGCCACCACCATATAAAGCAACACCCCGGCGGGCAAGGGGAAAAACAGGAACATCGCCGTGATCATCAAGGGGGTGATCCGGTTGGCGGTGGCCTGTTGGGGATTGGGGGGCATGCCCATCCCCGAGAGGATCTGGCTCACAAAGAGGGTGGCGCCAAAGGCGGCCACCAGGATGGCGATGTCCCAATTGATGGCCCCATCGGTGACAAAGCCCACCTGGCCCAGGGCCTTGATGAAGAGGAAGCCGCTTCGGGCGGCCAAGCCAGGCACTTTGCCTTCCACCACCGCGTCGCCCGGGCTGAGCGCGTGGATGGTGCCATCCGGATCCACGGTCACCACCCCCTCACCCTTGGTGACGCTCCAGGTGGGGCGGAAGGCTTCGCCATCCTCCACCTCAGCCAGAACGGAATCAAAGCTGGAGCCGTCTTTGGCGTGCAGGGCCACGGTGGCGCTGTCGCCCACCCCGAGTTTGGTGCCGTTGGCCAAGGTGCCGATCACGGGCACATGCTTGGTGGCGGTGACAAAAATGGAATGGCTTGGGGTGTTGAACGGCTTGGCTTCCACCGCCGCGATCTGTTCGGAGGGCAGCACCTTCACATTGAAGGTGTAGGGCACATCCGCGAAGGGTGAACCCCTCAGGGTGGCGAACAGGGCAAACAGGATCGGCATCTGCACCAGCAGGGGCAGACAGCCCGCCAGGGGGCTGCCGAACTCCTGCATCAACTTGCCGAGTTCCTCCTGTTGCTTCTGGGGGTTGTTGGCAAATTTGGTTTTGATCTCCGCCTGCCGTTGCTGCATGACGGGCTGGGCGATGCGCATGCGCCTGGCGCTGCGGATGGATCCGGCACTGAGCGGGAAGAGCGCCAGGCGAATCACCACCGTGAGGGCAATGATCGCCAGGCCATAGCTGGGCACCAACCCGTAGAAGAAATCCAGGATGGGCAGCAGCAGGTTGTCGGAGATGTAGCCGATCACGGCGGGGGATTAGGAGAAGATCCGTGGGTCAGTGTGCCTGATGGAGGACACGGACGGGGGCGGGACGAAGAGGGAGATCCGTCGCGTCAGGAGGCGGCGGCGTCCGGGGTGACGAAACCGGTGGCCACCTTGCCAGGCTTGCTGGTGGGGGTGGCGGGGGCGTTGCGCCGCTCCTCGATGTAGGCCTCCACCTCGCGAAAGCGGGGCATGGAACGCATTTCGAGCTTGGAGCCGTCCTTGAGCACCAGCACCATGTCGCCCCAGGCGCCCAGGCCCCGGGGAGCGGAGCGCACCTCCCGGATCTGGCTGTACACCACCTGGGTGCGCTCGCGCCCCATCCAACCGCCGTTCACCTCGATGCGGCGGCTGGTGACGCGATAGCGCAACCAGAGGGCGCGCACCACGGCGGCCACCGCGAAGGGGATGCCAATGAGGGTGAGGCCGAAGAGCAGGTTGAAGATCAGGTCGCCCCGGGCCGGTCCCCCCTCGTAGAACACGCTTTCCTGAATGCTGGCTCCGGCGGGCACCGGAGGATCGAGCTGACTCATCCGCGCAAACCTGCCTTCCGCAACAACAGCAAGCATTCTCCCAGGAGGTGGGACTCTCCCGCGTCGAGACTGCCGGGCTTCAGGCTGAACACCAGCCAGCGGGGCTGGCCCGGGTCGGGCGGATGGCTCATCAAGAGCTGATGGATCAGGCGGCGCAGCCGGTTGCGGCGCACCGCGCGTTTGCTCACCTTGGTGCTCACAATGACCGCGCACCGCCAGGGACTGGAGGCGTGGCCCCGATCGCGGGGGGGGAGCAAGGTGGGGTATTCCGGAAGAACCCGCAGCGTGATCCACTGGCCATGGAACCGTTCCCCCTGGCGGTACAGGCGATCAAACACCCGGGTTCCCCTGAGACGATGCTTCTGGGGAAGGGCCACAGCGGGGAGGGCGGGTGATCTACACCGCCAAACGTGCCCGGCCCCGGCGGCGGCGGGTTCGGATCACCCGGCGACCGGTGTGACTGCGCATGCGTACGCGAAAACCAGAAACGCGCTTGCGCTTACGGCTGGTGCCTTCCAGGGTGCGCCTTGTCATGCCATCTTCATCTCAGCCGCCCACCCTACCAGGCAGTCGTTCCCCTACAGCGGCGGAGGGTTGGCCCTCCCCCGCTCCAGGATGGGGCCCCTAGTTGGAGGCGTTGGGGTCGATCTGGATCAGCCAGCTCCCCAAGTAGGTGGAGACGGGAATGTCGCCCGGGGCCTGGGCGAGAGCGTTGAATTGATACATCCCCACATTGAAGGGGTTGAAGATGCGCATGAACACGCCAATGGTTTGTTTGTCGGAAAGAGGCGTTTCCGGGAAGATTTCAATCGTGCCCGCTTTGGCGTTCACCTCAACGGTGGCGGGAATCTGTTTTTCGCAGCGCGTGCGCTTCAGCATGCCGCCCTCGCTCATCTTGCAGAGCTTCACCCGCTTGGGATCGATGGTGCTGTCGAAGCTTTTGGGCAGCGACACCGTGAGCTTGAGGATGGCTGTCTTGCGATCCTTGGGCCGCAGGATCAAGTAGTAGTCGGAGAGCTTGAGCCGCTGGGTGTCGGATTGAAAGAAATAGAGCTTGCGGTAGTCCTTGCTGTTGTCCCAGCGGAACTCCATCAAGCCAGGGGTGCCTTGGGCCTGGACGGGTTGGGGCGGGGTGACCGCGAAGCCCACCATCTGGGCGGCCAGCAGGCCAAAGCCCACCCCAAGGAGGGCGGGCGGCTGGCCATGCGAAGAAAACGGGAATTTCAAGGAAAGTGTGGGGGAGGAGGGCGGGGATCGCCCCGCGCGATAGCGAAATTCTCCTGAGGGGGCTGATCCGGCCTGGGGCCTAGTGGTCGGAGGGGGAGCTGTCTGGGGAGCCGGCGCGGTCGGGGCGAAGGCGGGAGGCCTCCCGCAGATAGGGGTGCACCAGGCTTTGGCCGGCCTCCAGCCAGGCGTGGGCCAGCAGGCGGATGCAGCGCGGCAGGTCGCCCGCCACCGCCATCTGCTGGCAATCCAGCAGCGCCACATCATCCCAACCCAGCCGGCGCCGGGCGATGGCCGCCGGGAAGCAGGCATCCAGATCCGCCGTGACGGAAAACGTGACGGAGAGCAGGCGGGAGCCCTCGAGATGGTTGGCCCGCATCAGGGCCTCGATCAGCTCGCTCACCGCTTCGTCGATGGCCTCGCAGGTGTTGGCCATCGCCGTGGTGGCCCCACGCAGGGCCCGCAATTCAAGGGCTGAGGTGGCCATGGGAATCGTTGCCGGTGTCAAGGGCGGTAAAGCCAGAGCGGTTGGCCGCTCAAGCCCATCTCCATGGTGATCAGTTGGCGGAGCTCGCGCAGCAGGGCCCGTCCTGGAATCAGGCCCGCAAAGCGTTTGGGGGGTTGGCCAAAGGTGACGGTTTTGGTGTGCAGGGGGTCGAGGCCCGCGAGTTGGGCGGCCAGCCGTCGGGCCGTTTCCTCATCCCCCAGCTCATCCACCAGGCCTAGCTCCTTGGCTTGGGCACCGGAAAAGACCCGGCCATCGGCGAAGCTCCGCACCTGGTCTTCCGTGAGGCCACGCCCCTCGGCGACAGCGGCCACGAACTGGCCGTAGCTGGCGTCGATCAGGTCTTGCAGGAGTTGCCGTTCGGCCTCGGTGAGGGCGCGATCGGGGGACAGGATGTCCTTATAGAGGCCGCTTTTGACGATTTCAAAGCGAACGCCCACCCGCTCCAGCAGCCGCGACAGATCATTGCCCCGCAGGATCACCCCGATCGAGCCGGTGATGGTGCCCGGGTTGGCCACCACCCGATCGGCCCCCATCGCCACATACACCCCGCCAGAGGCGGAGATGTTGCCGAAGCTCGCCACCACCTTGCGGCCCTTCTCCCGCAGGCGCCTCAAGGCGGCGTGAATTTCCTGGCTGTCGCCCACCGTGCCCCCCGGGCTGTCGATGCGCAGCAACAGGGCGGGGCATTCCCGCTCCTCCACCTCCCGCAGGGCCTTGAGCACTCGGGTGCGGGTGGCGGAGACGATCGGCCCTTCCAGGGCGATGCGGGCCAGGGTTCGACGGGTCTTGCGGCGCCAGGGCCAGGGCATCATCACGATCGGCAATGGGAGGATCCTAAAAAGACACCTCACCTGCCAGGCAGGACCCAGCGATGCCCCTGCCCGCCCCGCTGCGCTGGTTGTTGATGGTGTTGCCGTTTGCCCTGTGGGGCACGGCCATGGCGGCGATGGCTCCCCTGCTCGGCGGCACTGACCCGCTCACCCTGGCCTGTTTGCGTCTTCTGCCGGCGGGGCTGGCGCTGCTGCTGGTGGCCGCCTGGCTGAAGCGCCCCCTGGGGGTGGCGGCCCGGGATTGGCCCTGGCTCCTGCTGTTTGCCCTGGTGGATGGCACGGTGTTTCAGGGGTGCCTGGCTCAAGGGTTGGGGCAGACCGGGGCGGGGTTGGGCTCGGTGCTGATCGATTCCCAGCCCCTGTTGGTGGCGCTGTTGGCCCGGGGGCTGTTCAACGAGGAGATCAATCCCGTGGGCTGGCTGGGGCTGATGCTGGGATTGGTGGGGATCCTGTGCCTGGGGCTGCCGGGAGAGTCCCTGCGCCATTGGTGGTTGCAGGGGCCCGTGAGCCCGGGCAGCCATCCTTGGAGCCATGGGGAATTGTGGATGCTGGCGGCGGCGGCGGCCATGGCGGTGGGCACCGTGCTGTGCCGTTACGCCACCCGCCAGAGCGACCCGGTGGCGGTGACGGGATGGCACATGCTGATCGGCGCGGCGCCGCTGCTGTGCCTCAGCCTGGCCTCGGCCCTGAGCCAGGGGCACCTGCCATGGCCCGAGTGGACGCCGCGCCAGTGGGGCTGGATGGCCTATGCCTCCCTGCTCGGCAGCGCCCTGGCCTACGGGTTGTTTTTTGTCTTCGCGAGCACGGGGGATCTCACGGGATTCACGGCGCTGACGTTTCTCACCCCCGTGTTTGCCCTGCTCTGCGGGATCGTGTTTCTGGATGAGCACCTGCGGCCGATGCAATGGGCGGGCACGGCTTTGGCGCTGGTGTCGGTGGTGTTGATCAACCAGCGCATGGTGTTGTGGGCCTCACCAGGGGGAGAGATCCAGGGGCTGGGGGTGTCGGCGACCGAGGTGAGCAAAAGGTGACAAGGGTTGGTGGGAGCGTTTCAAAACTTCATAGCCCCCTTGGCGGTCGCCCCGCGTGGGCAAGCTGGAGGCGACGGCCCTGCCCCCCACGCGATGCAGGAGTGGCTGCCCCCACTCAACGACCACAACCTGCCGTGGATGGACACCATCCATCCGATCGTGGTGCATTTCGTGATCGCCATGGCCGTGATCAGCGTGGTGTTCGACCTGGCGGGGGTGGTGCTACGGAAGCCCAACCTGTTTGAGGTGAGCTTCTGGAATCTGCTGGTGGCCACCGTGGCGATCTTTGTGGCGATCATCTTTGGCCAAGTTGAAGCGGGGCTGGCCAATCCCTACGGGGCCGCCAGTGAGATCCTCAATCTTCACAGCGCGATTGGTTGGTCGCTGGCGGGGGTGCTTTCGGTGCTGAGCGGGTGGCGCTACGTGATTCGGGGGCGGGATCCGCGCCGGCTTCCCCTGCCGTTTCTGGCCGCGGGCGGGGTGCTGGTGGCGCTGGTGGTGGTGCAGGTGACCTTGGGCAACGCGCTGATCTGGACCTACGGCCTGCACACGGTTCCGGTGGTGGAAGCGACGCGGGAGGGTTTGGTGTGACGGCGCCTCTGGCCATGCTGGCGGGGCAATGGACCTCGTGGTTGGGGATCAATGATCTCCCCTACCCCCTGCCGATCCACCCCAATCTGGTGCATTTCACGATTGGCCTGTTTGTGATTGCCATTACCTTCGATGTGGCCGCGGCCCTCTATCCGTTGGAGCGTCGCGTGTTTCGCTTTTTGGCCCTGCCGGTCACCCGCGCTGGATTGCACGACGTGGGTTGGTACAACTTGCTGGTGTGCGCCGTGCTGACGTTTTTCACGGTGGCGGCGGGCTTTTTCGAGATGCTCCTGGCCGATCCCCTGCCGGAGGTGACGAGCAGCCTGGGGCTCGGCAGCGCCGCCACCATGCTCTGGCATGGGGTGGGCGGGGTGGCGCTGCTGCTGGTGATCGTGCTGATGACGATCTGGCGGGGGTATCAACGCTTTGTCTGGCGGCGCGACATGGGCCGGCAGGTGCAGTGGCTCTATCTGCTCACGGGACTGGCCCTGTTCCCGCTGTTGGGCTTGCACGGCACCCTGGGGGCCGAGCTGGCCGCGGAATTCGGCGTGCACATCAGCGCCGACCAGCTGCTGGCGGCGGGCGCCGATCTGCGGGAGGCCCTGCCTTGAAGCTGTGGCCGCTGATTGGGATGGGGTTGCTGGCTGATGGCGCCATCACGGCCTGGGTGGTGGGGCAGGTGCCCCGCTGGCTGCCGGTGCAGGCCTCCGCGGCGGCGCCCCATGTGGATGCCCTCTTCGCGTTGGAGACCGGCATCGGCACCTTTTTGTTTGTGGGGTGTGTGGCGGTGATCCTCAGCACGGCCCTGTTTCGGCGAGCGCCGAAGTACGACCTGGTGAACGGCGATCCGATCGAGGGCAACTTGCGATTGGAGATCACCTGGACCGTGATTCCCCTGATCGTGGTGATGCTGCTCACCTGGCAGGCGATCCGGGTGAACACCACCCTGGCCACCCTGGGCGGCAAGGCGAGGGTGGCCAGCGACGCCGAGGCGGTGCGGGTGGCGGCCGCCGGGACGATGGCCGATCCCCATCCCAATCCCTACGGACCGGTGCAGGTGATCGCCCGGCAGTGGTCGTGGGAGTTTGTGTATCCCGACGGGGTGCGCAGCGCCGAGCTGCACCTGCCGGTGAATCGCACGGCGCAGCTGGAGTTGGTGTCGATGGATGTGTTGCACGGGCTGTACATCCCCGCCTTTCGCCTCAAGCAAGATTTGATCCCCGGCAGCGTGATCAGCTATCGGCTCACGCCCACCCGGGAGGGGCGCTACCGGCTGCGGGATTCGATGTTCAGCGGGGCCTATTTCGCCAGCAACCAAACCGATGTGGTGGTGCAGGACGGGAAGGGGTTTGAGGAGTGGTTGCGGGAGGCGGCCCGGCGCCCCCTGGCCCCCAGCTGGAACGCCGCCACCGAGCTCTATCAGAAGCGCAGGGCGCGTGGTGATCGCGGTTGGGCCACCGTGCCGCCGGCCCCGCCACCGCTGGTGAATGTGGGGCTGGATCCCACGGCCAAGCACGAGGCCTGACGTCGCGCCTGATTCCAAGCCCTTGCGCCTGATCCCTAGCCCTCTTCGCCATCGCCATGTCGACGTCTCCCGCCAGCTTTGATTCCAGGGTGCTGCGCGCACCCCACCCCGTGCCGGGTGCACCGGACAATTGGAAGCGGTTTTTCACCTTCAACACCGACGCCAAGGTGATCGGCATCCAGTACATCGCCCTGGCGTTGTTTTACCTGCTGGTGGGGGGGCTGCTGGCGATGATCATGCGCGGCGAATTGATCACGCCGCCGGCGGACCTGGTGGATCCAAGTGTGTATAACGGCCTGTACACGATGCATGGAACGGTGATGCTGTTCCTGTTTCTGTTCCCGATCCTCAATGGCTTCAACAATCTGTTGATTCCGCCGATGATCGGCGCGCCCGACATGGCGTTTCCCCGGCTGAACGCCCTGGCGTTTTGGTTGTTTCCGGTGTTTGGCACCATCTTGATGGTGAGTTTTTTGGTGCCCGGGGGGCCGTCGTCCTCAGGCTGGTGGGCCTACCCGCCGCTCAGCACCCAGAATCCGCTGGGGATTTTCTTCAACGGCCAGTTTCTCTGGATCTTGGCGGTGGCCCTCTCGGGAGTGTCCTCGATCATGGGGGCGGTGAATTTCGTGACGACGATCGTGCGGATGCGGGCCCCCGGGATGGGCTGGTTTCGTCTGCCGATCTTCTGCTGGACGGCGGCGGCGGCCCAGATCATCCAGCTGGTGGGGCTGCCGGTGCTCACCGGTGGCGCGCTGATGCTGCTGTTTGACCTGAGTTTCGGCACGAGTTTCTATCGGCCGGAGGGGGGTGGCGATCCGATGCTGTATCAGCACTTCTTTTGGTTTTATTCCCACCCGGCGGTGTATGTGATGGTGCTGCCGGTGTTCGGCATCTTCTCTGAGCTGTTTCCGGTGTATGCCCGCAAGCCGTTGTTTGGCTATGAGGTGGTGGCCGTGGCCTCGTTTGGCATCACGGCGCTGAGTTTGATTGTGTGGGTGCACCACATGTTTTACAGCGGCACACCCCAGTGGATGCGCAATGTGTTCATGGCCACCACGATGTTGATCGCGGTGCCCACGGGGATCAAGGTGTTTGCCTGGATCGCCACCCTCTGGCGGGGGCGGTTGCGGCTGACCACGGCGATGCTGTTTTGCTTGGGGGGGCTGATCAATTTCATTTTCGCTGGCATCACCGGCGTGATGCTGGCGACGGTGCCGGTGGACATTCATGTGGGCAACACCTACTTTGTGGTGGGCCATTTCCACTATGTGATTTTCAACACGATCACCTTCGGGGTGTTCGCGGCGATCTATCACTGGTTTCCGAAGTTCACCGGTCGGTTGATGTATGAGGGCCTGGGGAAGTTGCACTTCGTGCTCACGTTCATCGGCAGCGCCCTCAACTTTTTGCCGATGCATTGGGCGGGTTTGATGGGGATGCCGCGGCGGGTGGCGTCGTACGACCCGGAGTTTGCCCTGGCGAATGTGCTGGCGAGTTTGGGGGCGTTTCTGCTGGGGGTGGCCACGATTCCGTTTTTGCTGAATCTGGTGAGCTCCTGGGCGCGGGGGGACCGGGCCGGCCCGAATCCTTGGCAGGCGATCGGCCTGGAGTGGCTGCTACCCTCGCCGCCGCCCTTGGAAAACTTTGAGGAGGACGTGCCCACGGTGATCAGTCGCCCCTACGGCTATGGGTTGAACCGGCCGCTGGTGGAGCACGAGGAGCGCTACATCGCCCGTTCCCTGGAGGCTTGAAGATGACCACCTTTGCCCCGCCCCCCGAGCCACCCGCCCCAGCCGCCCATGGAGCCCACGGCGCCCATGGGGGCCACAACCTCACCGGGATGGTGATCTTTCTGCTCTCAGAGAGTGTGATCTTTTTGGCCTTCTTCGCGGGCTACGCCGTGTTGAAGGTGTCGTCGCCGATCTGGCTGCCGGCGGGGGTGGAGGGGTTGGAGGTGCGGGAGCCGTTGATCAACACGATCGTGCTGGTGAGCAGCAGTTTTGTGGCCTGGGGGGCGGAGACGCGGCTGCATCGCAAGCAGCTGTGGGCGTTTCGGGCGTTGTGGCTGCTCACGATGGCGATGGGCACCTATTTCGTGATCGGTCAGGCGATCGAGTGGAGCCAGCTGGCGTTTGGGCTGGGCAGTGGCGTGTTCGGAAGCACCTTTTACCTGCTCACGGGCTTTCACGGCCTGCATGTGATCACCGGGATCCTGCTGATGGGGTTGATGCTTTGGCGCTCGTTTCGTCCGGGCAATTACGACGGCGGCGAGGCGGGGGTGACCTCGGTATCGCTCTTTTGGCACTTCGTGGATGTGATCTGGGTGATGCTGTTTCTGTTGATCTACGTCTGGCGGCGGGCGTGACGATGGACACTGGCTTGATGATCGACGACCAGGAGCACGACGTGATCGTGATTGGCGCCGGCGCGGCTGGCGCGAGCCTGGCGGGGGAGTTGGCGGGGGCCGGGAAGCGGGTGCTGGTGTTGGAGCGGGGGGCGACGTTTGGGGATGGCGATCAAAACCTGGCGGGGATGGAGCTGTTTCGCCGCGAGCGGTATCACCCGCCGGAGAGCTGGTTTGGCCCGGATGGTGATCCGTTTCGGCCCCAGATGGTGTATGCGCCCGGAGGCAACAGCAAGATTTGGGGTGGGGTGTTGGAGCGGATGCGGGAGGAGGAGTTTGGGGGGATGGCGATGCAGGAGGGGAAGGCGCCGGAGTGGCCGCTGGGGTATGGCGAGTTGGCCCCGTGGTACGAGCGGGCCGAGGCGTTGTTTCGGGTGCATGGCCGGGCGGGGGTGGATCCCACCGAGCCACCCCGAAGTGGCCCGTTTCCGTTTGAGCCTCGGCCGATCGCGCCGTTTCTGGAGCGGTTGCGGGAGGGTCTGGAGCGGCAAGGGCTCCATCCCTATCCCCTTCCCCTGAGCTGGGCGGATGGCGCGGAGGGGGGAACGGGCGATGGGGAGCGGTTCAGCCTGGCCCCGGCCTTGGCGAAGGGCCGGTTGCGGTTGTTCACGGGGGCGCGGGTGACGTCGCTGGCGGTGGCGCCGGGGGGGCGCCGGGTGGAGGGGGTGGAGGCGGAGATCGGGGGTCAGCGCTGGTTGTTTCGGGGGCACCAGGTGGTGGTGGCGGCGGGGGCGGTGAACAGCGCCGTGCTGTTGTTGCGGTCGGTGAGCGACGCCCACCCCCGGGGCCTGGGGAACGACTCCGACCAGGTGGGGCGCTGTCTCATGAAACCGCAGCTGAGCGTGATCCTGCAGCGGGCCACCGAACCCAACGATGGCCTGTACGACCGAAGTTTCGGCCTCACTGATTTCTATCGGGGCGATCGCAACGTGAGCTATGCCCTCGGCTCGATCCAAACGGGGGGCGGGGTGTTGCGGGATCCACTGTTCGCGGAATCGCCACCGGTGTTGTCGCTGGTGTCGCGGTTGTTGCCGAAGACGGCGCTGGAGTGGTTGGCGGATCGCTCGATCACCTGGTGGGCGATGAGCGCGGTGCTGCCGGATCCAGAGAATCGGGTGAGTTTGCGGGGAGAGCGGGTGCACATCGATTACTTGCCGAATTGTCGGGAGGCCCACGACCGGCTGGTGTATCGCTGGCTTGGAGAGATTCAGAAGGTGGATGACGACCCGTTGACGCCGGAGGTGCGCCGCACGGTTGTGTATCCCCGGGGCGAGGCGCCCTTGGCGGTGATGGGCCATGCCTGCGGCACCTGCCGGATGGGGAACGATCCGGCCACCTCGGTGGTGGATCCCCAGGGGCGCTGCCACGGGGTGGAGAACCTCTGGATCGCCGATGCCAGTGTGTTTCCAAGCTGCCCTGCGGTGGGGCCGGGCCTCACGGTGATCGCCCATGCCCTGCGGGTGGCGAGTTTGGTGGGGGTGGCGCTGTGAGGCTGGGCGGTGGTGGTTCGGTGGGGGTGGTGGGGATGGTCAGTCGGCGAGTTGCCACCAGAGGGGTTTGAGGAACCAGTCTTCGTCTTGGTATTCCACCAGGGCGCCGTTGGCGTGGGTGACCAGATCGTCGGGGCGCACCGAGAAGCCTGTTTCCCGGGCGATGGCGGCCACCTCGTCGGCGTCGGCCGCGGCGGTGGTGGAGAGGCGCTCTTGCAAGGCTGGATCCTGGCGAATGGCCGCGATGAAGGCCACGAGGGAGTGCTCGGCCATGGGGGGCGGGAAGGGAAGCCCCAGTTTGATGGCGGGAGAGCCGGGGTGACGAGTTGGGGGAACCGGCGGCGGGCCAGCCGGTGTCAGCCCGTTGCGCCCCGCTGCAGGGCCTCGATCAGCAGCAGCACCTCAGCGGCTTCTGTGTGATCCAGGGCGGGATCCTCCGCGAGGGCGGGGTCGCGGCTGCCGGCGGCGATGGCCTGGAGGGCGCCGAAAAAAGGGACTAGGCGGGCTGCCTCGGGAGCGGCGGCCGCTTGCTGGAGCTGGGACGCAACGGAGGCTGGATCGCCGGCGGCCAGGGTCTGGCGGACCAGGAGCGCCAGGCGGCCATCGGGGAAGTGATTTTCGCCGCCATCGCGGCGGTAGGCGAGGTAGGCGGCGAGGGCCTGGCGACGAGCTTCCATGGCGGCGGCGGGGTTGCCGGCATCGGTTTTGATGGCGGAGAGGATGTCCCAGGATGTCCAGGGCTCAGCCGCATGGCCAAAGGGCGCCTTGCACGCGATCGCCCGGCGGATGGCCTGCCTGGCCTCATCGAGGCGATGGAGCCTCCGCAAAGTGTCCGCCAGATTGTTCCACTGCCTGCCTTCACCAGCAGTATCCCCAAGTTCGCCATAGAGGTCGGCCGCTCGCTGGTAGTAGGCCACCGCCTCCTCGGGCCGCTCCAGAACAGAAAGATACAAATTGCCCAGCTGCCCAAACGTGCTCGCCTGCCCGTCGGCATTCCCAAGCCGCACCCAGATTGCCAGCGACTGGTTGTAGGCCTCCTCCGCCGCCTCCGGCTGGCCCGCCCCTTGTTGCGCCATGCCGATCTGATGCCAGGCGGTGGCCACGCTGGCTGGTTCATTGAGGCGGGTGAACCGCTCCCGCGCGTCTTGATGGGCCGCCAGGGCTTCCGCGTAGCGGTGTTGATCTAGGCGAACGCTGCCAAGTTGGCCTTTGCCCACGGCGACGGATCGATCATCACCCCGTTGCTCGTCGCGGCGGATGGCTTCCTCGTAGGCCGCCGCCGCCTCGTCCAGCCGTCCCAAATCACAGAGGCAGTCGCCTTGGGCGGTGAGGCAGGCGGACGCCATGCCTTCCGCTGCCTTGTTCGAGTGCTCTTGGGCGATGGCCTCAAAGCGCAGGCCGCCTTCCATCACCAGGGGCAGGGCCTCCTCCGCGCCGCCCGTTGTTTGCAGCACCCGCGCCAGGAGCCAGCAGGCACTCGCCAGGTCGTAGTCGGCTCCCTCGTAAGCTCCTTCCCCCGCCGCTCGGGCCCGCTCCAGCAGCTGCCGCGCCCCCGCCAACGCCTCCCGCGGTTGATTTCTCGCCAGGTGTTGCTCTAGGCGGGTGCTCATGGCCTCAACGCGGGCGTGCGACCAGCCCTCGCCCAGGGCCGCGGCGGCGGCGTCGCGCACCCGCCCCACCCGCTCCACCAGCCTTGGCTTGCCCAGAAACTGCAGCAGCCTGTAGAGGCTGGTGGCCTGATCAATCGTCGCCTCCGGCTCGGCGGTGTCTTGGGTCTGATCCAACAGGGCAAAGAGGTTGGGCAGCTCCAGCAACGTCAGCGTCGCCGCCAGTTCAGCGTTTTGGCTCCGCTGCTGGACCAGGTATTCGAGATAGGCGGCCATGGCCTCCCGCCAGCAGGCCGTGAGCCCCTCCAGCTCCTCGGGCTCCAGTCTTGCTTTCAGGTAGGGGCAGAGGGCGGGATTGAGGGAGAGATGGGCTTGAGAGTTCAGCGTGGCCAGGCCGGTGGCCACCAGCTCGCCCGCCAGCGCCACTACCTCCTCGGGCCCCCACTCCATCATCACCCGCAGCATGTCGAGATCCACCCCGCCGTGAAACACCCCCAGCACCCGCGCCCGCTGCCGGTTGGTCTCTGAGAGGCGCCGCAGGGAGAGCTCCACGCTGGCAAAGAGGGATTGCTCGCGGCTGCCGGGGAACTGGCGCTCCATCTCCGCCATCAGCTCCTCCAACGCCAACCGGGTGGCCTCCACCCCCCGGCGGCCCAGCTCCGGCGCCAGCACGGCCAGGGTGCGGGCGTGGCCCCGCACCGCGTCGGCCAAGTCCTCAATCGCCTCCCGCTCGGCCGCCAGCGCCTCGCCGCCGGTGGCTCCAGCCTGCCCATCGCCAGCGGCCAGGGCCCGCTCGATCAGCTTCACGGCATCGGAGCGCTCCAGCTGGCGCAGCTCCCACAGCTGGCCGGGAGCGGCAAAGGGGGCCGGCAGCGCCTCCCGGCTGGTGAACACGATCCGCGTCTCGCCCGCCCGCCCCAGCCGCTCGGCCAGCGCCAGGATCGCCGCCAGCTCCCGTTCGGCCTCCTCGCTCAGCGGCTCGGGCGTGTCGAGATCGGGGGGCGGGAGCACGCTCTCCATGTTGTCGATCACCAGCAGGGTGGGCCGCTCGCGCAGGGCCCGCTCGATTGGCAAGATCGCCTGCTCCTGGCTCTCAGCTTTGGCGGCGGAATAGTCGGCGCTCACCAGCTGGCGGCCGAGGGCATCGAGCACCGCGTGGCTGTGGCCATGGCTCTCCACGCTCACAAACGCCGCCCGCCGCACCTGCTGGGAGCGCACCAGCCAGCGGGCCAGCTCCGCCGCCAGGGCCGTTTTGCCCTCGCCGCCCTGGCCCCGGATCACCGCCCAGCGCTCCTGGCGCAGCAGCCGCTCCAGGGCCAGCAGATCCCGGCTACGGCCCACAAAGCCCGTGACGGGCTCTTCTGGCACCTCCCCCAGGCGGGCGCGCAAGCGGGCCCGCAGGTCTTCTTTGGTTTGGGGAGATGGGGTGGCCTGGAACAGCTGGGGGTCGTCTTTTTCCTGATAAAGCACCGGCACAAACCAGTCGGAAAGCCGCAGCTCCCCCGCGCCAAACACCTCGCCCCGGCAGGGATCGCCGTGGAGGGCCCGCTGGCCGGCGAGCATGGCCCGCCCCACCCGCTGGCCCCGCGCCAGCTCGGCATAGAACACAGAAACAAACCGCCGGGCCGTTTCCACCAGCACGCTGTGGCTCATCGCCACCACCGAGGCCACGCCCCGCTCCAGCAGGTCGGTGGCCACCGATTTGGACCCCGCGTCCGCCAAGGCCGTTTGGCAGGCCTCCAGCACCACCAAGGGGATCCGGTAGCCGGTGAGCAGGGGGCCGAGCCGATCGGTGGTGATCGTCTCGTGGCGGCGGCCAGTGAGCTTTTCGGCATCGCGGGGGTCCTCAAAACAGAGGCCCCCCAGGCCCAAGTGGCGGTCGTAGACGCCGTGGCCGTCGAAATGCACCACCTGATAGGGCTCGCCCGCTTGGTGGGCCCGTTGGAGCTCAGCCTCCAGGGCGGGGTAAGTGGGCGGATGGAGCAGGGTGAGCCGCAGCAGATCGCCCAGCTCCTCGGTGGCCGCCACCAGGGGCAGGGCGCTGGCGCGGTGATCCAGGTAGCCGCAGGCGTCGTCTTCTGGACGGGCGGTGATCAGCAGCACCCGGATCGGTGGCGCCACCACGGGCACATCGAGCACCCGGGTGTTGGGCAGGCGGCGGCGCACCCGGGTGGGCTTGGCGCCTTGAAACAGGAAGCCGTCGCCATCGTGGAGCAACTCCCAGGGCAGGCCCAGCAGGGTGGTGGCGGCCTCCTTGGCGATGGCTTCCTCCTCCTTGGTGGCGCCCGCCACCAAGGAGGTGTCCACCGAAACGGAGAAGCGCCGGTTGGCCCGCTCGCCCAGGCGGGCCCAGGCCTGTCCCACGTTGGCCGTGTGCGCCATCGGCAGGGCGGCCTGATGCAGCTCCCGGCCCCAGGTGATCAGGTTGGCCTCCAGTTGGCGGGCCCGCTCAGCCGCCACGGGGTTGGGCCAGATGGCGTAGCGCTCCAGATACCAGCGCAGCTCCTCCGCCTCGATCGGCCCCAGCGGCGCGATCAGCCGCCAGCTTTGGGCGCTCACCACCTCCCGCTGGCCCGGAGTGGCGGGCTCGTAGACCAGCCGGGCGCGGGCGGCGGGGCGGCGCACGCCGTCCCGCTCGTGGAAGCTCAGGTCGGTGAGTTCAAGCACGAGCTCCTCGATGGGCTCGGCCTTGGGTTGGGCCACCGGTGGCCGCTCCGCGGGCAGCCGCGGGCCCAGGGCCACGAGGATGGCATCGAGGGCCGCCTCGGCTCCACCAGCGCCGCTCTGGACGGGGATGGTGGTGGGTTCTTCCTCGAAAGACCCCTCCAGCACGCCGAGCTTGGTGCCGTTCAAGGAGAGGGGGATCAGTGGGAAGGCGTCACGGCCCCGTTCCGCTTGCACCTTGAGCCCGTGGTGGAGCTCCTTGCCCACCCAATTGGATTGCAGGGCCGCGGGGCTCACCAGCACCGCCAGCCCCCTGGCGGCCTCGATCGCCGCGGTGATCTCACTCCACAGGGGATCGCCACCCTTGAGTTGCCGCGAATCGATCCACAGCTCCACCCCCAGATCCGCCAACGCCGCCCGTAGCTCCCCCACGAAGTTGTCGTCCTCGCTGCTGTGGGAGAGGAACAGGTGGGTCAATGGAGCGGACCCGAAAAGGCCTGGACAGATTAGCCCGGGCCTCCATTCTTTTGGCTCGATCGGAGTGGGGACAATCCTTGCCGTTGGGTGAGCGGTTTGCGCAACAAGCAAAGGGGCCCTGGTTAGGGCCCCCTACCGCCGCAATCAACAGAACCAGTGTCTGATGAGCGGTCTCTTGTCGCTTGGGCCAGCGGCGCCCGGATCAGGAGAAACGTGCACTGTTGTGCCCAATGATTTGACGGCAGCTCAGAACATACTTAAAGGGGAGCCATTTTGATTCGACGTTCAACTCGCCTGACACGCTGTAGTCCTTCCCCACGGAGGGCAGCCCATTCTGGATGTTTACCGCCAGAAGCTGCTGCACCCTGCCGTTGACCATGGTCAAGGACCCTTGGGCTGCCGTCATCGTGTCACCAAACAGGGGCACGATGCGAATGTCTCGAAGAGGATATTGCACCAGACTCGCGTCAGCAGACGCTTTCCAGCTGCGTGCTCCCAGCTCTTGGGCTTCCGCCTCCGTGACATTGTGAGCCAACACATCCCCGGCATGCTCCTCAAAGGTGTAAGCGGTTCCCCGTGCCACTGAAGCGATCGAGTTTGTTCCATTTGGAAGGGTTTCGATCGTGACCCCCAGAATCAACGGCGATTCCGATGTGGTGGTGCCGGTGAAGCTCCTGCCAGCGGCACTGCTCGACCAGCCGGCCTTCCGCGCACCACCTTCGGCGCTGAAGGTGAAGGGTCCAATTCGCAGATCGGTGGCGGCGTTAAACTTCTCCTGGAAGCGGCTAAACGTTGCCTGGCTTGTCACAATGGTGAACGTCGGCTTGTAGCCAACAACCATTCCGGTTTTCAGCAGACCGATGAATCCTTTCTTGCCAAACACTGGCTTGGTTCCACCTTCTCCATCGGGCGTGTAGCCATAGGTGAATGGGCCATTGGCCATGCTGCGCAGGAATGGCCCGTTGTACCAGTCCGCTGGTTGGATTTGAATTTGATCAATCGCCTCGAACTCGAGAGTGACTGCCAACTCTTGATCAGAGTCGAATTCCTTGATCTGTTCCCACTTGCCATTGACGCGGACGGCCCAGAAGAGTTGTTTGACCTCCGCCGACGCTCCGGCCCAGGTGTTAGAGAAGTCGTACTGACTATCCCGGTTCGTGAAGCCCATCGTGGCTCCTGAGGGGCCTGCACCCGCTTTGATGTTGCGGACCCAATCACTGGGATTCTGGGACACGCTCCACTGCGGAACTTTGGGGAATGATGCCAAGCCAGGATTGTTTAACTTGGCCATGAACGCTTCATTTTTAAACTGCGCTTGAGCATTCTCCAGGCCAGGAGTATCGGCTTGAGCAACGAGGGAATTGTAAACAGCTTGCGCTTGGTTCAGCTTGGTTTCCGCGGCCAAGATTTTCGCGTTCCACCCCTTTCCTTCACGAGAGCCGAGCCAATCCGTGAAGGTTGGATTGTTGCTTGCCGCCCCAGTCGTGTCGTCATAAACGGAACGTGCGGCATTTATCGCGGTTGTGTAGTCGTTCGACGCGTTTGTGAGCAGCTCGCCTGCCTCCTGAATTTTTCTCTCCAGCACAGGATCACTCGTCGAGGCGACGATGATGTTCAAAAACTGCTCATAGGCCTGGTTGAAGCGATCACCTCCTGAAACATAGCCGCCAATCGCGCTCCATTGGGGGACGGTGGAACAAAAGTCGTATTGCTCAGCGCTGATGAACCCCACGTTCTGAGTTTTCCAATTCCAGGAGGTAAAGGGATAGACGAGTTGAAAACTGGAGGGGCTGACCGGAAGGCTGTCGATGATTGCCTTGTAGAGTAAATTCCAGGGTTTCTGATCGTAATCTGCCTGAATCTCCAGGCTTTCCAGTGCATCGCTCCGCTCACGACGCTTGTGGGCAAGATCGCGAAACAGAGAGGTCTGGGCGGGTGCTGGGATGGAGATGGTCCCACCACCATGGATCTCGGGACGTGAGTTGACGCTGGTTTCTCCTGGGCATACTTCAGGGGACAAGGTGATTTCAACGTGTGAAGACATGGCAGATCTCCGACGGGCAAAGGAACCGCAACTCGATTGGTTGCTTGGTTTCATCGTCACTCAGCCATGCCTGGATCTGATGTCAGCCGCTGTTCATGGGTCTGATCTTTCGCTGATGATCTGATGTCCGCCAAGGACCGTGGATCTGTCATGTCGCGGACACCCAGAGTTGCCCTGGGGGTCCTTGCTCCCCTTGGTGTTCACATGGGCCACCTTGCGGGGATTTGGCTCACCAGGTTTTTGGTGGCCTCAACAACATGAGGCTGGACGCGGCTCGTGTGCTGGCCCGCCCCTCACCCCAGCCGCCGCCGCAGCACCCCCAGCAACCGCTCAAAGGCCTCCGGCAAGGGCGCCGCGAAGCTCAGCCGCTCGCCGCTGATCGGGTGGTTGAGGCCCAGGGCCACGGCGTGCAGGGCCTGGCCGCTGAGGGCCACCGGCAGGCGGCGGGCGCGAGAATACACCGGGTCGCCCACGATCGGGTGCTGGATGTGGGCGCAGTGCACCCGGATCTGGTGGGTGCGGCCCGTGTCGAGCTTGAAGCGCAACAGGGCGTAATCCCCCAGCCGCTCCACCACCTCCCAGTGGGTGCGGGCGTGGCGGCCGGAGTCGTCGGCCACCACGGCGTATTTCTTGCGATCGGCCGGGTGGCGCCCGATGGCGCCCACGATCGTGCCCCCATCCGCCGCCGGCTGGCCATGCACCACCGCCAGATACTCCCGGCTGGCGACGCGCTTCTGGATCTGCGTCTGCAGCTTCACCAGCGCCTCCTGGCTCTTGGCGATCACGATGCAGCCGCTGGTGTCCTTGTCGAGCCGGTGCACGATGCCCGGCCGCAATTCCCCGCCGATGCCCGGCAGATCCGGGCAATGGTGCAGCAGGGCGTTCACCAGGGTGCCGTCCTTGTTGCCCGGCGCCGGATGCACCGTGAGGCCCGCCGGCTTGTTGATCACGATCAGGTGCCCGTCCTCATAGAGCACATCCAGGGGGATCTCCTGGGGGATCAGATAGGGCAGGGGTTCGGGCGGCGGCATCCACAGCTGCACCACATCGCCCGGCCGCAGGGGCGTCTTCGCCCGGCCCGTGATCCCGTTCACCCGCACGCAACCGGCGTCAATGAACTTCTGGATCCGCGCCCGGCTCTGCTCCGGCCGCTGGGCCACCAGCCACCGATCCAGCCGCATCGGCAGCGGCTTGGGGTAGGTGAGGGTGAGCAGCTCCCCTTCCCCCTCCCCAAAGCCCGGGGGCGCTGGCGGGGTTGGCGCCACTTACGGGGACGGGGATGGGGGAGCGGGCGGCACCTCCAAGCTGATCGGGCCCAGCAGCCCCTTGCGGAAGTCGTCCAACAGCCGCTGGGCCATGCGCGACCGGTCGCCGCTGGCGTGCCGCGCCGCCGCCAGCTCCAGCCAGGCCTCCGCCGCCGCGCCCGCGTCAGCGGGATGGCCAGCAAGAGCCACCTTGAAGCGGCTTTCCAGTTCGCCCAGCGCCACCCCGGCCCTCGGTTCGCCCGCCAGCGCCACCAGCCGGCGCAGAAGCGCCAAGGCCACCAGCTCCCGGTCGTAGGCCGCCTGGCCGATGTCGTCGCAGATCGCCAGCAGCAGCGCCGCCCCCTGATCCTCCAGATGGGGGGGCAACACCCCCGGCGCGTCGAGCAGATCGAGCTCCTGGCCCAGACGCACCCACCGCAGGCTCCGGGTGACCCCCGGGCGGCGGGCGCTCTCCACCACACGCTGGCCCACCAGGCGATTGATCAAGGCCGACTTGCCCACATTCGGAAACCCCAGCACCAACGCCCGCACCGCCCTCGGCCGCATGCCCCGCTCTCGCCGCCTTTCGTTGAGGGCCTCCCCGGCCTGGACGGCCGCCTTTTGGAGCCCTTTCACCCCCTTCCCCGCTTTCGCCTCACACCACCACGGGGTGAGCCGTCGCTCGCGAAACCACTGGTCCCAGGCCTGACGCGCCGCCGCCGGCACCATGTCGGTGCGGTTGAGCACCAGCAGGTGTCGCTTGTCCCGGGTCCACCGCCCCAGCCGGGGATGGCTTGTGGCCAGGGGGATCCGGGCGTCGCGCACCTCCAGCACCAGATCCACCTTGTCGAGACTGGCGCTGAGGGCCTGCTCCGCCTTGGCGATGTGGCCCGGATACCACTGAATCAACGGCTGGAGCGACGCCTCCGCGGCACCGTCCGCCTTGGCGGCGGGAGGCGCCATCAGGGCACCACCATCACCGGACAGGGGGCCAGCTGGATCACGCGGGCGGCCGTGCTGTGTTGATCCTCCTCCAGGCTGATGCCGCGGGTGCCCATGATGATCAGGTCGGCGTTCACCTCATCGGCCACATCGCCGATCACAAAGGCCGGCTTGCCGCTCCGCTCAAACACGTCGCAGGCCAAGCCCGCCTCCTCAAAACTGGCCCGGGCCCGCTCCAGCAGCTGGGTGACGCTGGCCGGGTCGTGCATGGCGCCCTCCTCTTCCTCCACCACCGAGAGCAGCACCACCCGGCTGCCGTGACGCTGAGCCAGCTCAACGGCCACCGCGGCCGTTTCCATCGTCTGGCGGCTGTTGTCGATGGGGAACAGGACGGTGTCGAACATGACGCGGGAGGGCGGCACTCAATTTCTAGCGCCCGCCGCCCACCGCGCACCCTGGGGAAACCCCCACCGCCGCGGCCAAAAGGACGGGAATCGGGAAGAACGGAGGCCTGAGGGGTTAATCTCCCCCCGCCTTCCCTTCCGCCCCCCACCATGCCCAAGCGCTCCCTTGCCTCCCTCGGCGCCGCGGACCTCCGTGGCAAGCGTGTGCTGGTGCGGGTGGATTTCAACGTTCCCCTGGATGACGCTGGCGCCATCACCGATGACACCCGCATCCGGGCCGCCCTGCCCACCATCGCCCATCTCCGCGACAACGGGGCCAAAGTGATCCTGGCGGCCCACTTCGGCCGGCCCAAGGGCAAGGTGAATGAGGGCATGCGCCTCACCCAGGTGGCCGCCCGCCTCTCCGACCTCCTCGGCGTGCCGGTGGACAAAACCGAAAGCTGCATCGGCCCCGACGCGGAGGCCAAGGTGGCCGCCCTGGCAGAAGGCGGGGTGGTGTTGCTGGAAAACGTGCGCTTCTTCGCGGAAGAGGAAGCCAACGAGGCGGAGTTCGCCAAGAAACTCGCGTCCCTGGCCGAGGTGTACGTGAACGACGCCTTCGGCGCGGCCCACCGCGCCCACGCCTCCACCGAGGGGGTGACCAAATTCCTCAGCCCCAACGTGGCCGGCCACCTCATGGAGAAGGAGCTGGCCTACCTCCAGGGCGCGATCGACAATCCCAAGCGCCCTTTGGCGGCCATCGTGGGCGGCTCCAAGGTGAGCAGCAAGATCGGCGTGCTGGAAGCCCTCATCGACAAGTGCGACAAGATCCTCGTGGGCGGCGGCATGATCTTCACCTTCTACAAGGCCCGGGGCCTCGCGGTGGGCAAGAGCCTGGTGGAGGAAGACAAGCTGGAGCTGGCCAAGGAGCTGGAGGCCAAGGCGGCCGCCAAGGGGGTGCAATTCCTCCTGCCCACCGACGTGGTGCTCGCCGACGATTTCAAGCCCGACGCCAACAGCCAAATCGCCAAGGTGGAAGCGATCCCCGATGGCTGGATGGGCCTCGACATCGGTCCCGATTCCGTGAAGGTGTTTCAGGCGGCGCTGGCCGACTGCAAAACCGTGATCTGGAATGGTCCGATGGGCGTGTTTGAGTTCGACAAATTCGCCGCGGGCACCAACGCCATCGCCCACACCCTCGCCGATCTCAGCGCCAAGGGCACCGTCACCATCATCGGTGGTGGCGACTCGGTGGCCGCCGTGGAAAAGGTGGGTGTGGCTGAACAGATGAGCCACATCTCCACCGGTGGCGGCGCCAGCCTGGAGCTGCTGGAAGGCAAGGTGCTACCCGGCGTGGCGGCCCTCGACGAAGCCTGAGTCAACCCCTAGATCTCGGCGCCCGGGCCCGCGGGCGGCTTGCCCATCCTTCCTGGACGCTGCTTCCACTGGGGGGCGGCCAGCCCGTTTCGCTCGTACAGCGCCTTCATCTCGTTCATGAATTCGCGCCGTTGTCGCCCCATCGCCTCCCGTTCCTGGCGCAGGCAATCGCGCAGGGCGTCGGCGTTGGCGGCGGCGTTGAGGCAACTTTCCCCGCGTCGCAGGATGGCGATGCGGGCCTGGTGATCCACCAGGGCCAGGCGGCGTTGTTCGGGGAACACCCGCTGGCGCTGCTCGGGCGTGAGCCGCTCCCCTCGGGGATTGGGGCCCACTGGCTGGGCCAGGGCGGCTTGACCCGCCAAGCCCACCAGCAGGGCCAGAGCGGGCAGCCCCGCCCCGGGGCGGGATCGGAAACGAAGGGGCATGGCGATCACGACAGGCGAACACCGCTCCATCCTCTGGAGCCCAGATGTCTGGACCGCAACCGTGATCCCTGAACATGTGACAAGGTGCGACTGAGGGCTCAGCTGGCCCTGGCGCTGGCCGTTCCATCCCCCGGCAGGCTCGCGCCGGTGAGCCGCACGATGAAGCCAGGCCGGTGGACCTCCAAGGAAGGCCGGCAGGTGAGGGTGCCCCCATGGGCGCGGGCCACCCGCTCGGCGATCGCCAGCCCCAGGCCGCTATGGCCCATCCCGCCCCGGGCCCCGTCCAGCCGCTGAAAGGGCTGCTTCGCCCGCTCCCATTCCGCCGCCGGGATGCCCGCTCCCCCATCCCACACCTCGATGGCGAAGCCCTCCGCCGGAAGGGCCTGAAGCACCAGCCGCAGGGGGGGCTTGCCATGGGCCCGGGCGTTGAGCAGCAGGTTGGCCACGGCGCGGGAGAGGGCGATGGGGCGCACCCGGCGCTCCATGGGCTCCAGGGCCAGCTCCACGGTGTCCACCGCGTTGGCGGCCTCCGCCACCAAGGCCTCCAAGGGCACCAGCACGGCGCGTTCCCGCCGCTCGGCGCCCACAAACAACAAAAACTGCTCCGTGATCTTCTCCAGGGCGGAGAGATCCGCCTCCGCCCGCCGCCGGTCCTCCTCGGTCCAGGGGCCCGGCTGGGCCAACCGCAGCCGCAGCCGGGTCAGTGGCCCCCGCAGGTCATGGGCGATGCCGCCCAGCATGGTGGCCCGCTCCTGGCTGGCCTCCTTCAGCCGCGCCAGCATGGTGTTGAAGTGCCCGGTGAGGTTGCGCACCGCCTGGGTGCCGCGGCTGGCCACGGGCTCGGGCTGCTCATCCAGGCCGACCCGCTCCAGGGCCCCATCCAGCAGGCGCAGGGGCCGCTGCACCTCCAGGCTCAGAAACAGCGGCAGGGTGGCCAGGCCCCCCAGGGCCGCGGCCAGGCCCAGCAACCGCGGATCCGGCGGCCAACCCCGCAACGCCGGGATCGGCGCGAACAGCCAGGCGCTCTCCAGCGGGGAGTTGAGTTGCACCCACACTCCCCGGCCAGGCCCCCGCTCCGCCGGCCACACCATCGGACAGGAGGTGAGCTTGCGGCAGAGATCGGCGTGCAGGGCCTCCGCCTGCCGCCACAGGGCCCCATCGGCGGATCGGGCCCGCGTGCCGGCCCGGGGCGGACGGAGCCCCACCGCCACCGTGGTGCCCAGCAGCTCGCTCAGCTCGGGGGGGTTGAACCGCTCCAGGGCCACCTCGCTCAGCAGCACCATGGAGCTGACCTCCCGGGCCAATTGGCGCCGTTGCTGCTGGGCCAGGCGCTGGGCCAGCGCGAGCTGGAGCACCAGCAGCCCCAGGGCCGTGAAGCCCGCGGCCGCCGCCCCGTAGCCAAGGGGTCGCCCGATCCGCTGGAGGGGCGGCTCAGCTCTGCCGGGGCTGGCCATCGGGCACAAACACATAGCCATACCCCCACACGGTTTGCACGTAGCGGGGGCGGGCGGGATCGGGCTCGATGAGCTTGCGCAGCCGGGAGATCTGCACGTCCATGCCGCGGCTTTGCGTGTCGCTGGTGGGTCCCCGGGCCAGTTCGATGAGCCGCTCTCGCGACAGGGGGCGATGGGGATGGCCCACCAGCGCCGCCAGCAGGGCGAACTCCCCGCTGGTGATCGGCAGCGTCTTCCCCTCCCGCCGCAATTCCCGGGTGGCCAGATCCACGCTGCAGGGGCCAAAGCTCACCGGCTCTCCGTCCGCTCGGGGCGCTCCACTCGGCGCCAGGGAGCGGCGGCGCAGGATCGCCTCGATCCGGGCCGTCAGTTCCCGGGGCAGGAATGGCTTGCCCAGGTAGTCGTCCGCCCCCTGCTCCAGCCCAATGATGCGATCCACCCCGTCGGCCCGGGCCGTGAGCATCAGCACCGGCAGGGTCTCGCCCCCATCCCGCAGACGACGCAGCAGGGTGAGGCCGTCCTCCCCGGGCAGCATCAGGTCGAGCACGAGCAGATCGGGCCGCTCTCCCCCCAGCCGCCCCTCCAGCCGGGCCTGGAGCTGGGCCCCATCGGCCAGGGTGCGCACCGCGTAGCCCTGATCCCTCAGGTAGGTGGCCAGCAACGACCGCACCTCCGGATCGTCATCCACCACCCAGACGCGATGGGGACGGTCCATGGGCTCAGGGTTCGATGCTCTGGCGATCGGACACCACCCGCACCCGCTTGGTGGCGCTCACCACCCCCTTTGGATGCACCAGCAGCACGGCCCAGGTTTGGGAGCCGGGGGTTTGGGGCGCTTGCACCACCTTGAACAGGCCCCCCCCCAACAGGCCCGCCAGCTCCATCCGGGGACTCTCCATGGCGCTCACCTGCTCGGGACTGATCGCGCGAAGGCCTCCGGCCACCATGGCCCCATCGAGGGGGTCGTCAAAGATCACATCCACGTCATAGCGCTGGCCGGTGAGCACGGCGTCGGGGATCCGCACGCTCACCGAGGGGGAATACTCCCCGCTGCGCAGCAACGATTGCTCCCGCCAGATGGTTTGGCCGTTGAAGCGTTGGCCATCGGTTTGGAGGGAGAGGCGCTGCTCCGTGTCCAATCGGAACGTGCTCCCCCCCTGCTGGCGGGTGCCGCTCACCCTCACCATCACGCTGGGCTCGCCACCGCGGAGCTTGGGGCCCGTCGTCACCACCCAGCGGGCGTTGGGAAATTGCGTCCGCAGCGCCTGGCGCCGCTGTTTCAACTCCTCCGGGTTGAGGCCAGGCCCCTTGCTCAACAGGGCGTTGAGCGCCCCGTCGTCGCCGCTGTTGAGGGCCGCCTCCAGGGCTTGGAGCTGGCTGGGGGTGGGGCTTGCCGCCAGCGCGGAGGCCGGGCCGAGGGCCGGGGCCAGCATCAGGCCGCCGAGGAGCAGGGCGGGAAGTCGGCGCGGGCAGGGCATCGCGGGGATGGAGGAGGGGGGTGGCGGGCGCGGCCAGCCTGGTGGAATCGCCGCGTTTGGCTTTTAAGTTAGGCCCGACCCCCGCCCCAGGCCGAGTCTCCCGATGCCAACCCTCTTGATCGCGGCCAGCGGCACAGGTGGCCACCTGTTTCCCGCCCTGGCCGTGGCGGAGGCCCTGCCCCCCGGCTGGCGGGTCCACTGGCTGGGGGTGCCCGATCGGCTGGAGCGGCGGCTCGTGCCCAGCGCCTATCCCCTGCACACCGTGCGGGCCGGGGGGCTGCAGGGAAAGGGGTTGGGCAAGCTCCTCAATCTTCTCCGCCTGCTGGGGGCCACCCTGCCCACCAGGCGCCTGATTCGGCGGGAGGGCGTGGATGTGGTGTTCAGCACCGGGGGCTACATCGCCGCCCCGGCCATCCTGGCCGCCCGCTGGAGCGGCGTGCCCGTGGTGCTCCACGAAAGCAACGCCATTCCCGGCAAGGTGACGCGCCTGCTGGGGCGGCTGTGCACTCGGGTGGCCCTTGGCCTGCCCGAGGCCGCGGAGCGCTTGCCTGGCGCCCACCCCCTGGTGACGGGCACCCCGGTGCGGAAGGCCTTCCTGGAGCCGGCGCCCCTGCCCGACTGGGTGCCGAGAGGTCCAGGTCCCCTGGTGCTGATGATGGGGGGCAGCCAGGGCGCCCTGCGCCTCAACCGCATGGTGCGCCCCCTGATCCCCCGCTTGGCGGCGGCGGGCTGCCGGGTGGTGCACCTCACTGGCGGGCAAGACCCGGAGGCGGGGCGCTTCCAGCTGGAGGGTGTGGTGGAGAGGCCCTTTTCCGATGAGCTGCCGGGACTGCTGCGGCATGTGGATCTGGCGATCAGCCGGGCCGGGGCCGGCAGCCTCAGCGAGCTGGCGGTGAGCGGCACCCCCACGATCCTGGTGCCCTTTCCCCAGGCCGCGGATCGCCATCAAGACGCCAACGCCGCCGCCGCCGCCGCCGCGGGCGCGGCGGTGATCGTGTGGCAGCACGAGCCGGGAGAGCCCGCCCTGGAGCGGGCCGTCTGGCGGTTGCTGGGGCCCCGGCTGCGGGGATGCACGGGCGGCGCCGATCCCCTGCTCACCCTGCGGGCGGGGATGGGCGCCCTGGCCGCGCGCGACGCCGACCGGCTGCTGGCGGAGCTGCTCACGGGCTTGGCGGCCCGCTCCGCTTGAGGCCGCCTGGTGGCCGGCTCACTCGCGCTCGAAGGCCACCAGGCGGGAGTAATAGAAGGGCGCCTGGTTGAGGCTGCGATGCACCGGCTTGAACCCCACGCTCGCCGCCGCCGCCACGATCCCCTCCTCCTTGAGCTGATAGGCGCGGGTGGTTTTGCTCGGGCCGGGGAAGAGCTGGCCGATGCCCTTGAGCACCGCCAGAAGGGGGGTATAGGGGGCAAAGCTCACGATGAGCTGGCGCTCCGCGAGCGAGGCCAGGTGCCTCACCATCTCCTCGGCGGGCCCCTGGGGGTAGTGGATGAACACGTCCAGGCAGATCACCGTGTCGTAGGAGCCGCTGAGGCGTTCCAGATCGGAGACCGCAAACCGCAGCCGATCCGCGGGGAGATCCTCCTCGGCGGCGCGTCGCCGGGCCTCGTTCACCATGGCTTCCGAGAGGTCGGTGGCGAACACGGAGCCCGCCCCCAGGCGGGCCAGGGGAAGGCTGAGGCTGCCCACGCCGCAGCCGGCGTCGCAGAAGCCCCGTTGCTCCAGATCCCCTTGCTCCCGCAACCAGGCCAGCACGGCATCGACAGTTTTTTGATGGCCGAGGCGGATGTTGCGCTGCACGTTGTTGACCGTGGCGTCATCGCTGTAGATGCGGTTCCAACGCTCGAAGCCGGTGCTCTCGAAATAGGCCCGCACCTCTTCTTTCTCAGCGGTTTTGGCGCAGGGGACCTCCGCGGCCGAGGCGGCGTCCCCCTGGTCTGGCTCGGCCCGCTGAAGGTCAGACGTCATCGGGGTGCAATGGGCAGGCGGTGGGGCGGATCTTAGGCAGGGACGGCGGGCGCCGATCAGGCCGCCGCGCGCCAAGCCAGCCCCTCGTGGTCCTCCCGCCAGCGCAGGCAGCTGGCCAAGGGCCGTCCCTCCAGCAGGGTGTCCAGGGGCCGAGACTCGCCCAGCACCCGGCGGGGGTGGAGGGTGGCCGCGGCGATGGCCTGATCCGCCGGCACCCCCCAACGGGCCAGGCGGATCACCCCCTCCAGCAGCGGCAGGGTGGTGCCGGCGAGGGTGCCATCCTCCAGCCGGCAGCCGCCGTCTCGCACCAGCAGCGGCCGTGCGTCCCAGCGGTGTTCCCCCTCTCCGAGGCCATAGGGGGCGAGGGCGTCGCTCACCAGCACGAGGGCTTGGGGGGCGAGCCGCTGCAGCAGCACCGCCATCGCGGGGGCCACATGCACCCCGTCGGCGATCAGCCCCAGGGCCACGTCGCCGCGGAGGGCCGCGGCCGCCACCGGTCCGGGGGCCCGGTGGTGGAGGCCCGCCATGGCGTTGAAGGTGTGGGTGAGCATGGTCACCCCCGCGGCGAACGCCGCTTCGGCCTGCTCCTCATCCGCGGCGCTGTGGCCCAGGCACACCACCACCCCCTGGCGGCGCAGGGCGGCGATCACGGGGGCGGCCCCCTCCAGTTCCGGGGCCAGGGTGATCAGGGCGATGTCGGCCTCTGGCCCGAGGCGAAAGCCGTCGAGGCGTTCCTCCAGGGCCTCCAGGCTGGGGGGGCGGAGGTGCTCCAGGGGATGGGCGCCGCGGCGGCTGGGCTCCAGAAACGGACCCTCCAGGTGGGCGCCCAGCAGCTGGCAGTGGCCGGGGTGGGAGGTGGCGCGGGCCCGGGCCAGCACGGCCAGGGCCTGGCGCAGGGGGGCGACGCCACAGGTGACCAGGGTGGGGGCGATGGCCTCGACGCCATCACGCCACAGCTGGGCTCGCAGGCGGGTGAGCGTGGGGAGGTCCGCGTCGGTGAGTTCAGGGAACGCCAGGCCGAGGCCGCCATTGATTTGCAAATCCACGCCCATGGGGCTGAGCCAATCCCCCCCCCAGTCGTCCCCCGCCCCCGCGCTGCCGGGGGCCAGGGGCTCCAGCCGGGCGACGCGTCCCGCCTCGTCAATGGCGACTCGCCAACGGCGCTTGGCCTCTCGGCCCCCCGCGAAGCCCCGGGCCAGGCGCACATTGCTCAGCCAACGCACGGCGTCCATTCCTTCTCTCGCGAGCGTGTGGGTCATCTTGGCCCGCCCCGGGAGGGGATGCTGGCGCACCACGGCGGCTCCCCGCAAATGGCCCGCGACATGATCGTGGCCCTGGGCCCCGTCCGCGGGGCCCTGACGGCCAAGTGAGGGGGCAAGGGCGCGGCGGTTGTCGCCCGCTTGCTTTGTAGCCGTTCTTACAAGGTTGTCCCCCCGGGGTTCCATAGGGTCCGCCAGCGTTTGCCCTTCTCCCCATGGCCCTCTCGCCCCTCACCGCCACGCTTCTGGCCGCCAAGCAGCGCCTGGGGGTGAGTTTCGCGGATCTGGGGGCGAGCCTGGGGGCCGATGAGGTGTGGGTGGCGGCGCTGCTCTATGGCCAGGCCACCGCCACCCCCGATCAGGCCGTCACGCTGCTGCAAACCTTGGGGCTGGATCCCGCCCTGGCTCCCCAGCTCACCACCTATCCCGTGAAGGGCGCCCTGGATCCGGTGATTCCCACCGATCCCCTGCTCTATCGCTTCTACGAAATTTTGCAGGTGTATGGCTTGCCCCTCAAGGATGTGATCCAGGAAAAGTTTGGCGATGGCATCATGTCGGCCATTGATTTCACCCTGCGGGTCGACAAGGTGGAAGACCCGAAGGGCGATCGGGTGAAGGTGACGATGAACGGGAAGTTTTTGCCCTACAAAACCTGGTGAGGGCCTCCGGCCGGCGGGGTTTTATTTGCCCAGCAGGTTGTCGACATCCGCCGGGGCCGCTTGGCGCTGGCGATCTCGTGGCCCGGTCTTGGTGTAGAGGGTGACCACGTCCAGCCGGCTGTCATAGCGATAGGGCAGAGGGGCGGGTTTGACCGGGCTGGCTTTGACGCGGACGTACTCGGGGGCGCTGGCGGCGATGGCGGTTTTCAAATTGCGCGCCCGTTCCTGTTCGCCGGGATGGGTGTCGTTTTTGCCCGCCACGGGACGGTATTGGCCGCGGTGAAGGTTGGCCACCACCCGCAGGCAACCCTCGGGGTTGATCCCCGCTTTGGCGACATAGCTCACGGCGAGGCGGTCGGCCTCCAGCTCCTGCTCCCTCGACAGGCCAAAGGCTTTGTCGCTCACCTCCGCCAAATACACGTCGACATCCTTGAGGGTGCGCTTCACCAGAGTGGCCGGCAAGCCCTCCATGCCTTGGAGGGCCGTGAACACCTCAGGGGCCTCATTTTGGGCGACTTTGTAGATCTCATCAAGCATCTGGCGTCCGGCCAAGGTATCGACTTGCTGGCGGGTGGCGAGAGTTTGGTTGCTGTCGCTCGCGGCGGCGGCGGCGCCGTAATTGCCGACGCTTGAGTTGTAGCCAGCGCTGGCGGAGTTGGCCACCATGGCCAGGGTGGTCCAAAACTGGTTGGAGTTTTTGGCGCTGTGGGCATTGCGTACCGCCGAGGTGATCTTTCCGGCGGCTTCGTTGTTCCAACCAGCGAGGGCGGTTTTCAGCCGCTTGGAGTGATCCTGCTGGAGATGGGCCATCTCATGGGCCAACACACAGGCTTTGGCCTCCAGGTCGTCGGCGAAAGAGAGATCCAAGGCCCTGTTGATGACGATGCGATTGTTGCTGGATTGGGCGAAGGCGTTGGGGGCGCCGGCGTTGGTTCCAGCCACCTGCAGAGCCCAGATGAGAAAATGATCTTCTTTTTTCACATCCGGCAGCTCAGCGGCCACGGAGCACACAGCCGCGTTGCCCAGCAGTTGCTTGCAGCTGGCCTCATCGAGGCTGCGGATGCCAAGGGTGACCTTTTGCTTGATCGTGGGGTTGGCGCTCAGGATCCGATCAAGGAGGCGGTAATAGGGATAGAGCGGCTCCGGCAATTCCGCCTTCGCCCGCTGATACGTTTTCTCCGCCCCCCCGTAGGCCATTCCCGGAGGAGTGCCGATGGCCTGGCCCGCCAGGAGACAGGGAAGAAGGGCCCAGGGACCCAGCCAGCGGGGGACGACTCTCCTGGACGGTTGGGGTGGCGTCAGTGGAAGCGGCTGGGTCATTGGTGTCGGCTGGGTTGTGCGCCCGGGGGTGAAGTTTAATCGCCCCTCAGCCCACAAAGCGGCCGTAGAGCCAGCGCACAAATCCCCCAAGGACGGGCACCGGGCCGAAGGTGGGGCCGACGAAATCGAAATAGTCGCGGTGGTCGACGATCTTGCCCTCCGCGTTCAGCCGCAGCCTGGAGGTGCCGGGATAGAGGAACTCGATGCCTTTGATCTTCAGGCCCATCTCCCACTCGATGAAGGCCACATCACCGTCGATGGCGAGGGCGCCGGGCACCAGGCTCACGTCGTCGCAGCGCTTGAGCAGGCCCTCCTGGGCCTGGAGGTAGGCGTCGATGCCGTGGTGCTCCTGGGTGGGATCTTGAAAATGCACGTCCGCGGCATAGAGGGCGCGCCAGCGCTCGGCGGTGGGGGCTGGGGCGCCGTAGGGCTTGGTGAAGAGGGCGCGAAGGGTGGAGGCATCCATGGGGGATTGGCGGAGGAGTGGCGGCCGGGAGAGGGGCCGCGGCGGCGCGAGGAGACCGTAGCCAAGGGAAAGCCCCCGGCCGGAGCCGGGGGCGGGGGTGTTCGCGGAGGCGCCACTCAGCCTTCCACCTTCACGGTGACGGTGGTGGCCCTGTGGGCCTTGGGAGCCGTCACGGTGAGCAGGCCGCCGTGGTAGCGAGCTTCCAGCTGGTCGCGCTCAATGGGTTGAGGGAAGCGGAAGCCGCGGCTCCAGGTGCCGTAGCGAAACTCGCTGATCAGCGGGTTTTTGGGCTTTTCGGCCACGGCCACGGGTTGGGCGCCGGAGGAGCCGGCCTCGCCAGCCTCGGGGGCCGGTTGTGGCGGCGCTTGGCGATGGTCGCGGCGCTCGGCGCTGATCACCAGGCCGCGGTCGGTGGCTTTGACGTCAATGGCGTCCTTGTCGACGCCGGGGAGTTCAAGCACCACCTCGTAGGCCTCGGGCGTTTCATGCACCTCGGCGGCGGGCACCCGCTCGGCGGTTTGCAGCTGCTGACTGAGCTGCTGCTCGATGCGGTCGAAGAGGTCGAAGGGAGAGGAGGAACGAAGGGTCAACATGGTGCGGATGGCGAAGGGGTTGAGGTCGGGGCCGTCGATCGCCCCCGGTGAGATCAGTGTCGGGGCTTTTCCCGGATCGCTGGGTGGCGCCAACCGAAGCATTCGTTTCGGTCGTCCCCACCGGGGTGGGGCGGACCGAAGCGGGCGGCGGGCAAACCGAACAGTTTTCGCCAATCCTCACCGAGCCCACCGCGCCTCGACCGCTGGCGAGGAAATGGCGCAGAATCCCGCCCATCCGCCAGCCGTCCCGTGCGTCGCCCCGTGCCGAATCCCCTGAACCGAGCGCCGCGGCGGGCGAAAGCCCCCCTGCTGACCCTTTGCCTGGCCCTCTCGCCCCTTTCCGGGAGCGCGACGGAGTGGCCCCTGGCGGAATCGCGCCGCGATGGAGCCAGCACGGAGCAGGTGAGCGCCATCGGCCAGTTCAGTGATGTGAGGCCGAGCGATTGGGCCTATCAGGCGCTGGCCAACCTGATCGAGCGCTACGGCTGCGTGGAGGGCTATCCCGATGGCACGTTTCGTGGACAACGAACGCTCACCCGTTTTGAGGCGGCCGCCGCTCTGAACGCCTGCCTGGATCGGGTGACGGAGCTCACCGATGAGCTCAAGCGGCTCACCAAGGAGTTCGACGAGGAACTGGCCCTGCTCGGGGCCCGGGTGGATGGCCTGGAGGCGCGGGTGGGGGAGCTGGAGGCGACCCGGTTTTCCACCACCACCAAGCTGGGTGGACAGGCCACCGTTGTGTTGGGGGCGAACAGCTTTGGCGGCACGGCGAGGGAGCTGGTGGGAGAGAGCCAGGGGGCGTTTGGCGCCACCTCCTTGAATACCGACCTGCAGCTCACCCTCGACACGAGCTTCACCGGCAAGGATCTGCTGCGGGTGAACCTGCGGGCGGGCAATTTCGGCCTGAGCAGTTTCGGGGGCGCCGGGCCCAGCACCCTCTCCCAATTGGAGGTGGCTTTCGAGGAAGACCTCGGTGATCCCTTCGCCAGGGGCAGCGATGTGGTGGCGATCGACCGACTCTTTTATCAGTTTCCCGTCGGCGAGTTCAAGGTGAGCGTGGGGGGGCGAGTGGCGCAAGAGGACATGCTGGAGATCTGGCCGAGCGTTTACCCCGACGACACGGTGCTGGATGTGCTCTCCCTGCCCGGATCGCCGGCGGCGTACAACAAAAATCTGGGCGCCGGCGCTGGCCTCTCGTGGCGGCGCGGTGGCTTCGCCATCAGTGCCAACTACGTCGCCGCCAATGGCGATGGCGGCGATCCGGCGGAGGGTGGCATCGCCACTGATGGCGCGGCGGGAACGGGCACGGCGCAGATCGGCTACAGCGCGGAGCGGTGGGCCCTGGCCGCCCTCTACTCCCGCGTGCAAAACGGTGATGATTTGATTGTCTATGGCACCAACTTCACCCTGGAGAGCTTCCGGCAGCCGGGCGCGACCCAGGCCTTCGCCTTGAGCGGCTACTGGCAACCGCTCTCCCCGGGCTGGCTTCCCTCGCTCAGCGCTGGTTGGGGCCTCAACACCACCAGCTACGACCGGAGTGAGGAGCCCGGGCAGGATCGAAGCGCGCTGGTGCGCGTGAGCCAGTCGTGGAGTGTGGGGGTGCAGTGGCTGGACGCGTTTCTGCCAGGCAACGCCCTGGGCGTGGCGGTGGGCCAGCCCACCTTCGCCACCCGCCTGGAGGGAGGCGCCACGCCGAGAGATGGCCACTTCGTTTGGGAGGGGTGGTACAAGGTTCAGCTGACGGATGCCATCAGCCTGACGCCGGCGGTCTTTTATTTGAGCCGTCCCTTGGGGCAGGCGACGCCGGAGGGGGAGAGCTTTCGCCAGCTGGGCGGCTTGCTCAAGACCACGGTGCGGTTTTGAGCCGATGTCATTCGTCGGCGGCCTCCAGTAGCCCCTCGCTCATCAAGGTGAGGAAGGCCTGGAGTCGGTCTCGGTGGATGGGGCTGGGGTCGAGCTGGACTCGGGCGGAAAGCAGAGCTGATCGACGCAAGAGATCAAGTGCCGCGATTTGGCGTTGAGCTGTCTGAGCCTGGCGTTCTCGACTCTCAGCCGCTCGGTTTCTTTCTTGATCCGCACGGTTTCGATCTCGATCCGCACGGTTTCGTTCTCGATCCGCTTCGTTCTCTCTTCGATTTGCCTCATCCGCAGCTCGCTGCGCATCTTGCGCTGCTCGTAGTCGGGATCCCGTCGCCAATTGAGCGTCGCGCCCAAGTGGCGCGCTGTATGGCACGCACCCAACAAAAATGATCGCCACCGAGGCAGCGATGAAGGGGATGCCCCATTGCCGCTGGAGGTGGAGGGTGCGCCCGGCGAAGGTGAGGTGGTCATAGGAGGAAAACAGTGCGATCAGGCCCAAGGCGAGGCCGCCAAGGGATTGGGTGAAACCCAGCCTGTCAAGGCCGGGCCAGGGGCGGGTGGATGGGGGAGATTCTGGCGGAGCCGGGGGCTCCTCGGCGCTGGGGGAGGGGGACACGGGCGCTGGGTGGCGGGCGAGGGCTCTTGCCGAAGAGTTCCACCCTTTCCCCCAGATCGTCTCAGCCCTGGCCATGTCCCGTGGAGGGGGCTGCTTGTCGTCATCGGGGAGGCCAGCCATTGCGGCTCATTCCCCGCGGTTCATAGATTGGTGTCTCAGCGGCATCTTTCGCGATGACCCACTCGGCCCGTCAAGGCGCCACCTCCGCTCCCGGGCCGGTGGCATCCCAGCTCCTGCGGTGGCGCGGGCGCACCCAGGTGTTTGTGGAGCGGGTGGATGGGCTGGAGCTGCCGATGGCGCGGATCCCGGCCGGGAGTTTTTGGATGGGCTCGCCGGACGGGGAGGAAGGGCGATCAGAAGCGGAAGGCCCGGTGCATCAGGTGCGGCTGGGAGAGTTTCTGATGGGGCAGACGCCGATCACCCAGGCGCAGTGGCGGGTGGTGGCGGAGTGGAAGGAGCGGGAGGGGGAGCGGTGGGGGCGGGAGCTGCAGGCGAATCCCTCCCGTTTTCAGGTCTGGGATGAAGATGGGGTCTATTGGGGCCAATTTGCTCCGCTTCCGGGTGAGAAGACGACGGACCAGCGCCCAGTGGAGACTGTGAGCTGGAATGACGCGATGGAGTTTTGCAACCGGCTGAGCCAGCGCATTGGCCGCACCTACACCCTGCCCAGTGAGGCCCAGTGGGAATACGCCTGCCGGGCGGGCACCGAAACGCCGTTCTCGTTTGGGGACACGCTCACGGCTGACCTAGCGAACTACCGAGCGACCGAAACCTATGCCAGTGGCCCGAGGGGCGAGTTCAGGGAGCAAACCACACCCGTTGGGAGCTTCCCGGCGAATGGGTGGGGGCTGCACGACATGCATGGGAACGTTTGGGAATGGTGCCTAGATCACTGGCATGGAAGTTATGAGGTTGAAGGTGCGCCGACTGATGGGAGCGCTTGGATGAACAAAGATCAAGAAGGATCAGGGCTGCTGCTAATGCGCGGCGGCTCTGCGGACAACGCCCCCGGGTACTGCCGCTCGGCCTACCGCTCCTGCGACGTGGCCGTCTCTGACATCAAGGTCGTCGTCGGTTTTCGTGTGGTCTGCCTCCCCCAGGGCTCTTCCCTCAACCCTTGATCTCTTGATCCCTTAGCCCTCGTTTGTTTCTCCACCCTTGGCTGTTGCCTTGCGGCTGTCCCGCTTCGTGCCGCAGGCGCCTCGCGGCAAGCGCTGTCCGCCAGCCGCCCGTTCCAGGAAGTCACCCGTGCTCCACGGCTCCTGTGCAGGATGTGGCCATGGCCAATCTCATGGTTGTCAATGTCGATGGCTTGAGGAGGGCTGTCTTGGCATGCGGCTCAACAGAAGCCAAGATAAACTGTAAAGATGAGCAAATTCCAGCGCATGCGATCAAGCGCCTTTATTAGCTATAGCCACACAGACCAACGCTGGCTTGAAGAGCTGGAAACCATGCTATCCCCCCTAGCGCAGTGCCTGGATATTTGGAGTGATCAACGCATTGATCCTGGATCAGAATGGGAGCAAGAAATCATGAGCGCTCTGGACCGCGCCACCGTTGCAATCTTGCTCGTCACCCCCAAATTTCTTGCTTCCAAGTTCATCCGCGAGGTGGAACTGACGAAGCTTCTAGACTCTGCCCAGCACAAAGATCTGAGAATTCTGTGGATTCCTGTTCGCCCTTGCCTTCATGAAAGATCGCCCATCGCCAAATATCAAGCCGTCCATTCACCCTCCAGCCCCCTGAGCAAATTAAGCGTTTACGAACGGGATGAAGCCTTGAAAGTGATCGCCGTTAAAATTGAACAAGCTCTTGGTGGACAACAAGAGATTGACTCGATTCAGGCCGAAGTTGCCAACGCCGCTGAGCTCGCCAGGCTGGAAGCAAGCGCAAGCGGTAGACAGTCGCTGGCGGACTTGCGTCAGCAATGGCCTGATCTTGAACCGACAAGAATCCGTGCCAGTTTTCATCAGGCATTTTCCCGGTGCTACCCGGAGCAAACCCTGAGCGACAGGTATCCCGACTTTCCTGTGGGGCATACCACCCACTGGGGTGTCCTTTTGGACTATTTCGGTGACGGCAGAGGCCTGGCACCGGAACTCTTGGACGCTTGGCGTCAGGTTTTGGCTCAGCCCCCGGTGTCTGCCTCTCCCCCACAACAGGCCCTTGCACTGGTGATGCGTGAAGATGGCAAAACTCCCGCCTCCATCCGCTACGGCTATGCCACTTTCCTCCATCACAGTGCTGATGGAGGCTATGCGCCCACCGGCGACAACGGATCCTTCGAGCTTGCGAAAGGGGAAGACGGCATGGCCGTTGTTTCCAACATTCTTGATCGCCTGCTCCTTGAAGTGCGTGATCGGCCTGTCCGGCGGCTGGTCGAAATCTTCGCCCCACTCTCCTTGTTGGAGGCCGACTGGCTGGAGCGATTGACTGTGAAAGATGATTGGGGGAATGAGATTCTGCTGCGGCAGGAGGCGGCCTTTGTGATTCGCTCGGAAGATCGGCTGCGCATGCGCACCAAGAGTGGCGGCTTGACGGCAAAGCATCGGCGGCTTGTCAATGGGCAGGGGGAGTGGGTGCCGCCAGAGATCGTGATGAATCCTCTTCATCTGCAGGCGATCCATGGGGAGGAGCGACTGGTTGCCCTTCATTGCCCTTCCCCGAGCTCAGAGGCGAGCGTGCGGGAGCGCTGGCTGCAAGCGGTTCTGACCTCGATGGTGCCCCTGGCGCTTTGGCCCACAAAGGGCGGTGGGTTGAACGACTCCGACATCCAGGAGTGCCTGCGCGTATTTGGTCTGCTTCATGCTGAGGCCAGTCAAGATTCAAAACCACCACCTCAGCCTGTGAATCCTCCGATTTGCCCAGATCTTGACGCGCTTCCGCACCGCCGCTGGCAGGCTCAGTTCAAAAGCCCATCCCTCTGCCAGCTGCAGCTGCTCATGGACACTCCCGATCGGCTGCCCCTGAACTCTGTGTTGCCGGCCCTATCTCCCGACTGATCTCCATGCCCGAGAACCCCCCTTCCAGCTGGGACATCTTCACCAACAGAGGCACGAAACGCCCCGCCGATGCCCCCTGGCCAGAGCCACCTCCCTTGCGTCGGCGCCGTCAGCCGCCAGCCGCCGTGCCTGCCCTTGAGTCGCCAAGCGATCCGGTGGGAGATCCCGACCCGCGTGGACCATCCTTTCGCCTGCCCCGGCATGGGGGCAAGATCACCGACGAGGGTGAACGGGTGCGGTTGGCTGTGAATGCGGCAATCCACCTCCGCCGTCCGCTTTTGGTGACGGGTGACCCAGGAACAGGCAAAACCAGCTTGGCCTATGCCATCGCTTGGGAGTTGGGTTTGGGCCCCGTGCTCCGTTGGGCGATCACCCCACGCAGCCAACTAGTGGAGGATGGATTATTTCAATATGACGCCATCAGCCGTGTTCAGGAGGCACAGGTTGTCCGCAGGCCTGAGAGCGTCGAACGCTCCTCCGCTGCTGAGGGGGAGGAAGAGGAACGGGGCGCCAACGGGGTGGCCGCTTACATCAAGCTCGGGCCCGTGGGCACCGCCTATCTCGCCCACCGCCGTCCGCGGGTGCTGTTGATCGATGAACTCGACAAGGCCGATATTCAGCTCCCTTATGAGTTGCTGAACCTGCTGGAAGAAGGTTTTTTTGAGATCCCTCCACTGTTGCGGGAGTTTCGCCGTAGCGCATCCACTGATCCTCGCTGGGTCCGCACGGCCGATCGTGATGGCTTGGCGCCTGTGATGGGTGGTCAGGTGCAATGCACTGAATTTCCCATCGTGGTGATGACCAGCAATGGGGAGCGAGATTTCCCCGCCGCTTTCCATCGCCGCTGCATCCGCGTGCGCATGCCAAGGCCCGTTCAGGAGGATGCGCTCACAGAGCAGGTGCTAGCCCACTTTGATGGGGTGGAGATTGCCGCGAAAGCCGCAGAGGAAATCAAGGAGTTCTTAAGCCGCTCAGAAAAGGATTGTCTGGCGATCGATCAATTGCTCAATGCCTTGCATTTGCTCACCCTCGACTCCATGGCTCCCCCGCTTGAAAAGGATCGCGACATGTTGCGCGACATCCTTTACAGAGATTTGAGAAAGACGGATGACAGCGCCTGATTCTTTCCCCTCCGATTCCCTCGGGAGAGTGTTGGCTTGGCTTGTGGAGCGAAGTGACGGCACGCTGACCAGCAGGGAACTGGCTGAACTCCTCTGGCTGATTCCCCGGTTGCCTGCCCCAGCATCCCCATCCTCGAAGCCACCAACAGCACTCCCCTCACCAATCTCAGAAGCGGGAACGGGCGGCCCTGGGGATTCAACGCCTCCACCACCTCCTCCGACGCCAGATCAAATAAATCCTCCGTCAGCATCGGAGCCGATCGATCCCCACTGGCCTGCGGTCTTCCCTGAGGCCACGATCGAGGCGGCTGCTTCACAGGAGCCTCTTTTGCCCTTGGCGGTGCTGCCGCAGGCCGCTGACGTGGCGGAATTGCAGGCCAGCTTGTCGGTTCGCGTCGCCCAATCACCTCCCCTAGGGGATCGAGCCAGCCTTTTGAAGGCCCTGCGGCCGCTGCTCCGCCGCAGGCCGGACCGTTTGCGTTCGCGGCTCCATGAGGAACGCACCGCGGAGGCATGGGCTGAAACAGGGTTGCTGCTGCCTGTTCTGCAGCCTGGCCACGCCCCTTGGTTTGAGGAGGTGTTGATCTTGGTCGATGGTGGCTTGTCGATGAGGGTTTGGCACGGGCTGGCCCGGGAATTAGGATTGGTTATGGCATCCAGCCAGGTGTTCCCCCGGGTGCGGCTCCGGTTCCTTTCCGGCGAGGCTTTCCCAGTCGGCGCGCCAAAGCCCAGTGAAGGAACCCTTCTGTTGCTGGTCACCGATGCCGCCGGATCCCACTGGTGGGACGGAGGAATGTTCGATCTTCTGGAGGATTGGTGTCAACGCTGCCCCACCGCGATCCTCCAGCTGTTGCCCCCTTGGCAGTGGGACACGGCTCTTGCGGCGGGAGAGCAGGTGACGATCAGCAACACGACCCAAGCGGGGCCGAATTCCCACTACTCAGCCGAACGGCTGGACTGGTGGGAGGTGGAGAATCCCCCTCTGTGGACAGCCCGGATCCCCGTGATCCCAGTGGACCACGGAGCCTTCGCCACCTGGAGCGCCGTGGTGATGGGGGAGCAGGGCTATGCCATCGGCGGGGTGGCCCTTCCCGACGAGGTATCGCGTTCGGATTGGCTGACGCGACGGCTGGCTGAGGCCTGTTCTGGTCGTGCTGGCTTGCATGAGGGCGCGGATCCGACGGCGAGCGATCTTTGGGCTGCCTTTTGCCGCAGCGCCACTCCCCAGGCCCAACGGTTGCTGATGGTGATGGCCACGGCGCCGGTGCTCACCATGCCGGTGATCGGGCTGCTCCACGAAGCGAAGGTGCATGGCTCCACGAGTCCATTGCCGATCGCCGAGGTGCTGGTGAGCCATCTGGTGCGCTGCCTTCCCGATCAAGACGATGTGGCGGATCCCAGCGAGCTCCAGTTCGCCCTCGTGCCCGAGCTGGCCGATCTGTTGATCAGCCGTTTGTCGGCGACCGATCGACTGGATGTGATCCGAACCGTGAGCGCCCTGGTGGAGCGCCGTTGGAATGGCCAGTTCGGCGAGCCGTCTTTTCAAGCGGTGTTGTTGGATCCCACTCTTCTGACCGACGCCCACCTGAGGGAGGGCGTGGTGCAATTCGCCTCCGTCACCGCCCGCCTGCTCGACACCCTGCCCGGCGAGAAAGCCCGGGCCTTCGCCGAGCGGATCCGCCGCAGCAGCGGCCTGGCACCCGCCTCCCCCTGGCCCCCCTCCATGGCTTTCGAGGAGAGGGCCTACGACACAGCCCGGTTGGTGGAGGTCCCGCCCCTGGAGGCAATGGCTTTCTCCGCGGGCCGGCTGGTGGAGATTGCGTTGCGGAACCTCACCTTCCGGAGCGCGAGACTGGAGCATGATGGCACGCTTCAGCGCTGGTTCGGCGAGGCCCTGGTCTTTTACGAACCGCTTCAGCGGGCCGCCCTTCCCTTTGGCGCCACGGCCGAGCATGCCGATCCTTTGGCGCTGACGCTGGTGGAGATTCGGGCCGGCGCCTTTGAGATGGGGCCCGGGGATGATGAGGGCGGCTTCGATGATGAGAGGCCCCAGCATACGGTGCGGCTTGAGAGCTTTTTCATGGCCCAGACACCGATCACCCAGGCGCAATGGCGAGAGGTGGCGGGGTGGAGAGAGAGGGAGGGGGAGAAGTGGGGGAGGGAGCTGAAGGCGAATCCGTCTTCTTTTCAGAGAGGCGAAGGGAAGGGTGGTGTCGGCGCACGCCTTCTGAAGGGGGAAGCCTCAACGGATGAGCGCCCTGTGGAGCATGTGAGCTGGGAGGACGCGATGGAGTTTTGCGACCGGTTGAGCCAGCGCACTGGCCGCACCTACACGTTGCCCAGTGAGGCCCAGTGGGAATATGCCTGCCGGGCGGGCACCAGAACGCCGTTCGCGTTTGGGCACACCCTCACGGCTGAGCTGGCGAACTACAACGCGCAGGAAACCTATGCCAACGGTCCGAAGGGCGAATTCAGGGTGCAAACCACCCCGGTGGAGAGCTTCCCGGCGAATGCCTGGGGGCTGCAAGACATGCATGGGAATGTGTGGGAATGGTGCCTGGATCACTGGCACGATTCGTATGAGGGAGCGCCAGAGGATGGAAGCGCTTGGATGAACAAAGCTGAGAAAGGAGGAACCAGGCTGCTGCGCGGCGGCTCCTGGAGCGACAACCCCGGGAGCTGCCGCTCGGCCTACCGCTTCCACTTTCGGCCCGTCGATGCCTACTACAACGTCGGTTTCCGTGTGGTTTGCCTCCCCCATGGCCCTTCCCTCAGCCCTTGATCCCTTGGTCCCTTAGCCCTCGGCTGTTTCTTGACCCTGGCTGTTGGCTGTTGGTTTTGGGCTGTTCCCCCTTGGCGCCCGCGGCGCCAAGGGGGAAATTTTTTTTGACGGACCAGGGGCCCTCTCCCAAGCTGATGGCTCCCGCCCACGACTGCCCCATGGCTGCCGATCCCCCTGCCTCCAACCCCAGCACCTCCGAACTGCCGATCCTGGAGGCCACCCTGGAGTTGATCCGCTGGTTTCTGCCCATCCTTCATCGCCTGCACCGCCAACATCGCCACGGCCTGGGGGATCGATTGATCGCCAACCTCTATGAGCTGCTGGAACAGCTGGCCCTAGCCCGCTTCCAGCGCGAGCGCCTGCCCATCCTGGAGCCCCTCGGCGGTCGGCTCCATCTCATTCAGCTGCAAACCCGCCTGCTCCATGATTTCCAGCTCATCGACCCGCGCCGCTACGAGCACGCCAGCCGCCTGATCACCGCCATCGGCAAGCAGCACAGCGGCTGGCTGGCCCAGCAACGCCGGCCCGCCTGATGGCCCAAAACCTCAGGCTTTCCAGCCGTCTCTATGGCCGCCTCACCAGCTTCGCCAGCCTCCATGCCGCCGCCCGCGGGGCCCGGCTGGGCAAGCGCTACCGCCCGGAGGTGCTGGCCTTCCAGGCCAACCTGGAGGCCGAGCTGTTGCGCCTCCAGGAGGAGCTTCGCGCGTTCACCTACCGGCCTGGCCCCTACCGCCATTTCCGCATTCGCGATCCCAAGCCGCGCCTGATCAGCGCCGCCCCCTTTCGCGATCGGGTGGTACACCACGCCCTCTGCGCGGCGATCGTGCCGCCTCTGGAGCGCGCCTTTCACCCCGGCAGCCACGCCAACCGCCGGGGCTATGGGAGCCACCGCACCCTGCGCCGCTTCACCGCCGCCGCCGCCCGCCATCGCTGGGTGCTCCAGGCCGACATCCGGCTCTATTTCCCCAGTATCGACCTCACGATTCTTCGGGCCCAGCTGGCCCAGCGCATCGCCTGCCCCGGCACCCTCTGGCTGCTCGATCAGATCCTGGCCAATGGCGCCATCCCCGGACCCGCCCTCGACACCTTCCCCGGCGACACCCTTCTGACGCCCCTGGAGCGCCCCAGGGGCCTGCCCATCGGCAACCTCACCAGCCAGTTCCTCGCCAATCTGCACCTCGATGGGCTGGATCACACCCTGAGCGGCCTCACCGGCATCCGCGCCTACCTCCGCTACGTGGACGATCTGGCCCTCTTCGCGGATCATCCCGAGCCCCTGCGCGTCGCTGCCAACGGCCACACTTGGCGCCTGCGGCACCGCCTGTTCCGTGATCTGCCCTATGCGGAAGGATTGCAGGGATGAACGAATTCTATGGTGAGGATGGGCGGGTCGCGCAGCTGCTGCGCGGCGGCTCCTGGAACAACAACTCCGGGAACTGCCGCTCGGCCTACCGCAACCACAATCAGCCCGACAATGCCAACAACAAGGTCGGTTTCCGTGTGGTTTGCCTCCCCCAGCACCCTTCAGCGTCAGAACCGTTGGAAGGGATTCCAACGGGAGCACAGGAAGGGTCCAGACCCGCTCCCGTGATCGGCTGGCTCCGCCAGCCGTTCCGCACAGCGCCGGAGGGCGCCCCGCCCGCCCTTGACCTGGTCATCGGCGCCGGATCCGCGCCCTTCTTTTCGCCTTGCCCATGACCTCCAGCCGCACCGCCACCTTCCTGCTGCGCCAGCCGCGGCAGGCCCAAGGGTTTCGCGAACCCCTCACCGATGGCCTCGCCCTCACCATGCTCTGGATCTCTCCAGGCTCTTTTTGGATGGGGTCACAGGAAGGGGAGGAGGAACGATCAGGCGATGAAGGTCCGCTGCATCTGGTGCGACTGCGGGGGTATTTCATGGCCCAGACACCGATCACCCAGGCGCAATGGCGAGAGGTGGCGGGGTGGAGAGAGAGGGAGGGGGAGAAGTGGGGGAGGGAGCTGAAGGCGAATCCGTCTTCTTTTCAGAGAGGCGAAGGGAAGGGTGGTGTCGGCGCACGCCTTCTGAAGGGGGAAGCCTCAACGGATGAGCGCCCTGTGGAGCATGTGAGCTGGGAGGACGCGATGGAGTTTTGCGACCGGTTGAGCCAGCGCACTGGCCGCACCTACACGTTGCCCAGTGAGGCCCAGTGGGAATATGCCTGCCGGGCGGGCACCAGAACGCCGTTCGCGTTTGGGCACACCCTCACGGCTGAGCTGGCGAACTACAACGCGCAGGAAACCTATGCCAACGGTCCGAAGGGCGAAACCTGGCGGCAAACCACCCCGGTGGGGAGCTTCCCCGCGAATGCCTGGGGGCTGCAAGACATACATGGGAACGTGTGGGAATGGTGCTTGGATCACTGGCACGGTTCGTATGAGGGAGCGCCAGAGGATGGAAGCGCTTGGATGAACAAAGATGAGAAAGGAGGAGCCAGGCTGCTGCGCGGCGGCTCCTGGTACGACGACCCCGGGTTCTGCCGCTCGGCCTACCGCTTCCACTATCTGCCCGACGATGCCAGCTTCCTCGTCGGTTTCCGTGTGGTTTGCCTCCCCCAGGGCCCTTCCCTTAGCCCTTGATCCCTTGGTCCCTTAGCCCTCGGCTGTTTCTTGACCCTGGCTGTTGGCTGTTGGTTTTGAGCTCGTGGGCGCCGAAGGCGCCTCGATCCGAAAGCAAAGCTCCTGGATAAAGGCGCTCAGGGCTTCGTCCCTGGCGTTGAGCCTCGCGAGCCTGGCGTTATCGAGTCTCAGCCGCTCGGTTTCCTTTCTCGATCCACTTCGTTCTCTCATCGATCCACTTCATCCGCGGCTCGCTGCGCTTCTTGCCCTGCTTGTAGCTGGATTCCGTCGCCAGTTGAACATCAATCAACACAATCGCCACAAAGGCAATGATGCTGGCGATGCGCCATGGCTGGGGGATCGCAAGGGTGCGACCGGGTAGTGTGAGGTGGACATGGAGCTGAGGTGGCGGGGGATGGGGACACTGGGGCTGGCGGTGCGGAAATGGCGCGTGAGGACGCGGATGGATGTAAACTAATTCTTAACAGTTGAACCTTGGTAGATGCTTACGCGCTTGCGGGTTAAAGGGTTCAAGAGCCTTTGGGATGTCGATGTCAGATTTGGGCCGTTCACTTGTATTGCCGGACCCAATGCTGTTGGCAAGTCGAATCTCTTTGATGCCATACAATTCTTGTCCCGTCTCGCCAGTGATAACTTTCTAGATGCCGCACTTTCCATTCGTGCCGCAGGCGACCATTCTGGAAATGTTCGGGATCTTTTTCATCGCTGGAGGGAACATCATAAGTCACGAATCTTCTTCTCGGCGGAGATGCTCATTCCAAGTGAAGGCACGGATGCTCTTGGCCAAAAGGCTGAAGCTTCCATCACAACGGTTCGCTACGACTTGGAGATTGAATACTCCCATACTGGTGGCAGCACAGGCCTTGGTGTCATCCGGCTGATTTCTGAAAAGCTTGTTCCGATCAATAAGGGACAAGCCGCAAGGATTATTCGCTTTGATCATAGCTCCTCGAAATGGAGGAACAAAGTGGTTGTCGGTGGTGGACGACGTGCCTCATTTATATCCACTGACGGTGAGGTGATCAAGCTGCATCAAGAGGGTAGTAAGGGGCGCCCAAGGAGTTTCAGTATTGCTAATTTGCCGCGGACGGTGCTTTCGACGGTGAATGCGACCGAAAGCCCAACAACGTTGTTAGCAAAAAAAGAAATGGAGTCGTGGAAGCTTTTGCAATTAGAGCCCGCTGCCCTAAGGCTTCCTGATCCTTTCTTGACACCGCCTGGGCTCTTGGCTAATGGCGGTCATCTGCCAGCGACTCTTTATGCGCTCGCGCACAAAAACAACCTTAATAGCAAGGTTTATGAGCAAATCTCTGGACGGTTATCTGAATTGATTGATGACGTGCAATCGATCTTGATTGATCGAGATGATAGCCGGCAGCTTTTTATTCTTGCGCTGAACAATCGTGATGGAACGCGTTATGAGGCTAGATCCCTTTCGGATGGAACTCTTCGCTTTCTTGCTTTGGCGACGTTGGCGGAGGATCCGTCCGCGTTAGGCGTGATTTGCATGGAAGAACCTGAAAATGGTATCCATCCTTCCCGCATTCCCGCAATTTTGCAGTTGCTCAAGGCCATTGCTTGTGATCCCAATTCTGACGTGGGTGAGGATAATCCCCTGAGGCAGGTCGTTATTAATACCCATTCGCCATCCGTCGTCCAATTGATTAATGATGATGATCTGTTGGTCGCTGTCTGCGAGCAACAGGTTGTCGAAGGCCGCAGGTTTAATGCCACGGTGTTTAAATGGTTGTCGGAGACCTGGCGTGCGCGATCAGATGAATCCAATACACAGCCCATCGCAAAGGGAAAGCTGATAAGTTATTTGGGACAAATCCCCGTCAATGATGTTAATGACCAGGATCCAACAAGGAGGGAAAAGCGCCTCATCGATCGGACTGATATGCGAGAAATTGCTCAAAGTCTGCAGTTGCCCATCCCCAATCTGGCCCCATGACCATGGAGGCGCTTCGATACACTTTGTTAATGGATGGCCGTTCCGATGAAGCTCTGATCCCAATTCTCAATTGGTTGTTGCAAGATTTGGGGGTGAAGGCACCCATCCAACCGGAGTGCGCGGATTTGACAAGATTTCAACCAAAGACACTCTCCAAGCGAATGAAGATCGCTCTAGATCTTTTCCCCTGTGACTTGTTATTCGTCCATCGAGATTCTGAAGCCGAGCCTCGGCAAACGCGAAGGGATGAAATTCAACGCGCTGTCAATGAATACAGATCTGATTCTTTGCCTTCGGTCGTGGAGATCGTTCCCGTCATACCCATACGCATGACGGAAGCTTGGTTGCTGACCTCCGAACCTGCCATCCGAGCCGCCGCTGGGAATCGCAATGGCACTGTTCCTCTGCCAATGCCCCGAATCCAGAAACTTGAGGATCTGCCGGATCCCAAAAAAGTGCTCCACGACTTGTTGAGGGCCGCAAGTGAAAAACGCGGTAGGCGTTTAAAGGATTTGAAGCTCTACCAATGTGCCTCTCAAATTCCGCTGGCAACCACTGATTTCTCCCTCCTCCGCCAGCTCGCGGGGTTTCGTGCTTTGGAAGCGGATCTCCGCCGCTGGCTCCGCGCACATGAGCCGCGCTTCCGTTGATCAATCGATCAGCGGCACAAGGACCAGAGGCCCCACCCTCACCGCTCCGGCAGCGCCAACCCCCGCCCCTGGCTCAGCTGGCTCCAGAGCAGCGCCAGCAAAAAGCCGCTCAGCTGCACGATCACCACACAGGGGCCGGAGGGCAGGTTGGTGAGGCCGGAGCCGAGCAGGCCCAGCAGCGCGCAGCCGCCCCCCAGCAGGGAGGAGGTGAGCACGTAGATCGGGAAGCGGCGGCTCACCAGACGGCTCGCGCAGGCGGGAAACACCACGAAGGCGCTGATCAGCAGCACCCCCACCGCCTTGATCGACACCGCCACCACCAGCGCGAGCAGCACGATGAACGCCAGCCGGTGCCAGCGGGTGGCCACCCCAAACGCCGACGCCAGATCGCCATGGAGCGTCAGCAACACCTGGGCCCGCAGGCTCAGCCCCAGATAGATCGCCGCCGCCACCGCCAGCACGGCGATCATCGCCAGATCCCCCCAGCTGATGCCGAGAATGTCGCCAAACAGCAGCTGCTGGATCCCGCCCCGGTAGGTCTCCACCAGACTGAGGGCCACCACCGCCAACGCCAGGGAGCTGGAATACACGATGTTCAGCAGGGCGTCGGCCGGCAGGCGGCTGCGCTCCACCAGCTGGTTCACCAGCAGGGCGAACACCACCGCGAAGGGCAGCAACACCAAGGTGGGGTTGAGGTTGAGCAGGATTCCCAGGCTGATGCCCAGCAGGGCTGAGTGGCCCAGGGCATCACTGAAAAACGAGAGCTGGCGCAACACCGCGAAGCTCCCCAGCAGCCCCCCCAGGCCCCCGGTGAGCATGCCCCCCAGCAGGGCCCGCCGCATGAAGGGCTGCTCCAGCACCGCCCCCAAGGCTTCGGACGTCACCATGCCCATTCATCCCCCGAAGGCCGCCACGAGTTGGGCCCCGTTGCGTCGCATTACCTCAAAGTAAGTGGCCGGATCCCGGGCGGCCTCCGCGTCGCCGGTTTCCATGGGATCGAACACACTGACGCGCAATCCCAAATCCCGCGCCAGGGCACTGAACGCCCGCCGCGGGTCGGCCGGGGTGGGCGTCATCTCCGGCACATCCACCAGAAACACGCCCTTCAGCCCGTAGCGCTCGGCGCACTCCCCCGCCACCGCCCGGGTGAGCAGGGTGATCGGCGGGAAGGTGGTGATCACTTGGAGGCCGCCCCCCTTGGGCGGGGTCTTGCCTTCGGGCCTCGGGACGCCGCAGGCCATCAACAGGGAGGCCAGCCCCCCCAGGCTCAAGAGCCAGCAGAGCCTCCCCCGCCTGGCGCGGCCAGGCCAGGGCGGGGATGGCGGTGACGGCGGGGAAGGGCGCATCAAAAAGCCCGGGGGCGATAGCCCCCAGGCTAGACGAGAAATGAGAATCGTTCTCGCGGGATGGGTGGACGCCGTGGCCTCAGGGCTTCACCACCACCGGCGTGCCCACATCCACCTGGTCGAACAGCTGGCGCACGTGGGGGGTGAGCATCCGCACGCAACCGTGGGACACGGCCGAGCGCGACTTCACCGTCCACTCCCAGGCCGTGGGCGTGCCATGGATGCCGAACTGGTCGCGCTCGGTGTAGTGGAAGCCGATCCAGCGATCTCCCAAGGGCCCCTGGGGACCGATGGTGGGGTTGTTTTTGCCGCTCTTGGTGCTCTGGTACTGGGGATTGACCACCTTGTTGCGCACCTTGAACGTGCCGGTGGGGGTGGGGGTGGCTGGATCGCCCACGGCCACGGGCCAGGAGCCCATCACCTTGCCGTCCTCCATCAAGCTGATCGTGCGCTTGCCCAGCTCCAGCACAATCTGCCGATTGCTGGTGAGGGCGGCGGTGGCCGGTGCCCCGCTGGCCGATCCAGGGGTGGCGGGGGCCGCCGTGGACGGCAGGTTGACCACGGCCGTTCCCGCTGGGCTGGCGGCCTTCGGCAGCGGTGGGGGGGGCTCCACGGCCCGGGCGGCCTGGGGCGGGCAGATCAGGGCCGTGGCGGCCAGGGCCAGTGAGGTGGCGAGGGGGCGGAACAGACGTCCCATGGCAAGCGGAAAAGAGGGTGGGTGGACAGTGGGGTTGGCCTCAGCCAACCAGACGCGGGTCGATCGTTTCGGTATAGCGCGCCTCGCACTCCTTGATGATGCGGACAGCTTCGGAAGTGTCAAAGAAGCCGTTCACGGTGCACGTTCCCGGTTTCTTGAGGTCTTTGTAGTGTTCCCAGTAATACTGAGTTTCTTTCAGCCACTGGGCGCCGAGTTGCTGGTAATCGGTGATGTGATCCTGCCTTTTGTCATCCGCCAGCACGGCGATCACCTTGTCGTCCACCTCGCCGCCATCATCGAATTTCATGATGCCGATGATGCGCGCCTCCACCAAACTTCCGGGCACCAGCGGTTCGGTGACATTGACAATTTCCACATCCAACGGATCACCGTCCTCATCCCAGGTGCGGGGAATGCAGCCGTAGGCGAAGGGATAGGCCAGGGAGGAATACCCCACCCGATCGAGCTTCAGGTGGCCCGTTTCGGTGATCAGTTCGTATTTGTTGATCGTCATGGAATTCAGCTCCACGATCACGTTGAGCCTCAGCTCCCCCTCATCGGCGAAGGCCGGCAGCACATGCAGCAGGTTGAGCATCGTGCGGCTGGGGGCGTGGTCGATGTTCGCCATGGCGATCGGCAGGGAGGCGCCATCTTAAAGACCCTCCGGAGGTCGTCCACCGTCCGGGGGTGGGCTGCTCAGGTGGCTCCTCCCGGCTTGCTCAGCCGCCCGAGGTGAGGGCGCTCACCTTGGAGCGGAGATGCTCCAGGAAGGGTTGGGCGCTCAGGGGGCGGCCCGTCACCCGCTCCACCAGCTCCTCCCCGTTCACCAACCGCCCCAGGGGCCACACCCGCTGGCCCAGCCACTCCCGCAAGGCGACCTCCTCCCCGGCGGCGACGCGCTCCTCGATGGGGCCGATCTCGGCCTCCATCGCCTCGCTCAGCTGGGCGCTGATCAGATGCCCCAAGGCATAGGAGGGGAAGTAGCCAAACAGGCCCTCGGCCCAGTGGATGTCCTGCAGACACCCCTCCCGATCCGTGGGCGGCACCAGGCCCAGAAGCTCCTCCATGCGCCGGTTCCATTCCCCCGGCAGCTCCTCCACCGGCATCTCCCGCTCCAGCAGGGCCAGCTCCAGCTCGAAGCGCAGCACGATGTGCAGCCCGTAGCTCAGTTCATCCGCCTCCACCCGGATCAGACCGGGCTGGAGGGGATTGAGCGCCCGCCAAAATCCCCGGGCGTCGCCCCAGGGATCGGCCCCCAGCCCCTGGCGAAACCTCGGATGCCAGCGCTCCGCGAAGGCGCGGCCCCGGGCCACCCGGCACTCCCAAAACAGCGACTGCGACTCATGCACCCCCATCGAGGTGGCCTCCCCCAGGGGCCAGGGGAAGTAGTGGTCGTCGGTCCGGGGCAGGCCCTGCTCGTAGAGGGAGTGGCCCCATTCGTGGGCCGTGGCCAGAAAGGCCGACAGGGGTTGGCCCGGCACGACCCGGGTGGTGACGCGGAAATCTTGGGGCCCCACCGTGCAGGAAAAGGGGTGGGCCGAGCGGGAGCGCTGGCAGCGGCTCTCGTCGTAGCCCCAGCTCGCCAGCAGCTCCGCGCAGAGGGCCTCCTGCGTGGCTTCCGGCAGATCGGGGGGGGCGCCGCCGCTGGCCCGGGAGCGCACCCGCTCCAGCAGGAGGGGGATTTCCGCCTTGAGGGGCGCGAACAACTCTTCCAGCCGGGCCTGGGTGATGTCGGGCTCAAACGGCTGGGCCAGCACCTCCCAGGGTCCGCGGGCCACGGGTTCAGCCCCCTCCAGCTGGCTGGCCTGGCGCCTCCGCAGGTGGATCAGCTCCCTCAGCGCCGGCGCGAAGGCGGCAAAGTCGTTTCGGGCTCGGGCGTCTTGCCAGACGGCGTTGCCCCGCGACTGGGCCACGGACAGGGCGGTGACCAGCTCCGGATCCAGACGGCGCTGGCGCTCCAGCTCCAGGCGCAGCAGCTCCAGATTGCGGCGTCGCCGGGGCTCGGCCTTCCCATCCAGCTCCGCCTCCGCCGCGCTCACCAGCTCCGCGTAGGCCTCGCCGCTCTGGCGCTCATGCAGCTGGGCGGCCAGCAGGGCCAGCTGCTCGCCCCGCCAGGGAGCGCCAGCGGCGGGCATCACGGTGTTTTGGTCGTAGTACAGGGCGCTGCTGATCGAGCCCAACAGGCGGGTTTGGCGCAGGTGGAGCTGGAGCTGGTGGAAGGCTGAACCCGTGGGGGGCATGGGATCGCTTGAGCCGCTGGTTCCAGCATGGCGCCCGATCCGCCCGGGGGTGGGGCGGCGGCTCCAGCTCGCCGGTCACCGCGATGTCCGGGTTGGTCATCACGGTGTACACGTCATCCACCAGGGCTTTGAAGCGGGGGTGTCCCCGGTCGTGGGGCCTGGGCAGGTTGATCGACATTTCGCCGCGGATCCGGCCGGGATTGGCGCCAAGAATCACCACCCGATCGGCCAGATAGATCGCCTCCTCGATGTTGTGGGTGACGATCAGGATGCTTTTGGAGGGGAAGGATCCCGCGTTCCAGAGGTCGTCGATCTCGCCCGGCGGGTTTTCGGCGGTGAGCACGTCGAGGGCGCTGAACGGCTCATCCATGAGGAGCGCCTCGGGCTCCAGCACAAAGGCCCGGGCGAAGCCCACCCGCTGCTTCATGCCGCCGGAGAGCTCCTTCGGATAGGCGTTTTCAAAGCCGTCGAGGCCCACGATGTCGATCGCCGTGGTGGCCTCGATGAGTTCCGCGGGAACGGTGTGCAGGGATTGGTAAAAGGAGAACGTCATGTTCCACACCTGGCTGGTGAAGATCGCGAAAATCGACGCCGCCTCCAAGCCCAGCAGGCTTCCGGGAAACAGGGGGATGAACATGCGCAGGGTGGAGCGCGGGGCGTCATCCGGCAGGTGGCGCGGATCCAGTGACACCGAGGGACTGATCGCGCGGGGTCTCGAGGGGGGGGAGAAGCTTCATGCCAACGAGATCCAGGCCGGGGAGGCTTCCCTCGCATGATGGGCGCCAGGGGAGGGCGGACGCCAGCTTCCACAACCCATCGGTGTCTGATCGAGCCTGTTCATGGCGAACCCCATGGCCTCTGGGGAGAATGCCATTCGCTGGCCCTGCCCATGAGCGACCCCGACTGGCGCACTCTCCCGCGGATGCTCGGACCGGCCTATCTGGTGGCCGTGGGCTACATGGACCCGGGCAACTGGGCCACGGATCTGGCGGCGGGCTCCCGTTACGGCTTCCGCCTGCTTTGGGTGGTGGCCCTCTCCAGCTTGATCGCCATGCTGCTGCAGACGCTGTGCTGCCGCCTGGGCATCGCCACGGGGATGGATCTGGCCCAGGCCTGCCGCCGTCTGCTGCCGGGGCGCTGGCGGGTGCCCCTCTGGCTGCTGGCGGAGGTGGCGATCGTGGCCTGCGACCTGGCGGAGCTGGTGGGCAGCGCCATCGCCCTCCAGCTGTTGTTTCGGATCCCCTTGCCCTGGGGGGGGCTGCTCACCGCCGCCGACACCCTGCTGCTGCTGGCCCTCCAGCGCTTCGGGGCGCGCCAGCTGGAGGCGCTGGTGATCGCCCTGGTGGCGCTGGTGAGTGCCTGCTTCGCCCTGGAACTGCTGATGCTGCGGCCCCACTGGCCCTCGGTGGCGGCCGGGCTGATCCCCGATCCCGGGGGCCTGCGGGAGGGCAGCCAGCTCTTTCTGGCGGCGGGCATCCTGGGGGCCACCGTGATGCCCCACAACCTGTATCTGCATTCGGCGTTGATGCGCACGCGCCGCTGGCCGGAGCACCCGCTGGCCCCCCACTGGGCGTTGCGTTTCGCCACCGTGGACGCGCTGCTGGCCCTGCTCCTGGCCTTTCTGGTGAACGCGGCGATCCTGGTGCTGGCGGGGGGGGCCTTCCACGGGGTGGTGGGCCAGCCGGTGGAAGACCTCAGCCAGGCCTATCACCTGCTCACCCCCTTGCTGGGCACCTCCTTGGCCAGCGTGCTGTTTGGCGTTGGCCTGCTGGCCGCGGGCCAGAGTTCCACCCTCACCGCCACCCTGGCGGGGCAAGTGGTGATGGAGGGGTTTCTCGATCTGCGTCTGCCGGGCTGGCAGCGTCGCCTGCTCACCCGTTGCCTGGCGCTGATTCCGGCCCTGGCCACCGTGCTGCTGCTGGGGGATCAGGCCACCAACCGGCTGCTGGTGCTCAGCCAAGTGGTGCTCAGCGTGCAGCTTCCCTTCGCCGTGATCCCGCTGGTGCTCTTTTGCGGTCGGCGCGGCCTGATGGGCGAGCTGGTCGCCCCCCGCTGGCTCCAGGGGCTGGGCTGGGCCTGCGCGGCGGTGATTGTGCTGATCAATGGATCGCTGCTGCTGGGGGCGCTGCGGGGAGCGTGAGGATTCAGGAGAGGGTATTGATGGCACGTGAGACAAAAATCACCAGCACAATGAGCATCACCAGCGAGTGGAGAAGCACAATGGTTTTGGCTTTTTGACCGGCGGGGGAATGATTCTCCGGAGGGCCGAGGGTGTTGCTAGTTAAGAGGGTAAAATAAAGATAATCGAGGAAATTGGGAATCCAATCCTCGCCGTTGTGTGAACTGCTGGGAAAGCAGATTTCAGGGGTGGAATCAGGGTGGCGCAGTCGACGCACCTGAGAGGGATAATCAAGATACCAATACCAAAACACAAAGATGATATTGAGCGAAGCATACACGCAAATGGAGACAATCAGCAGGAAGAGTGATTGCACCTTGAATTCAAGAATGCCGTAGGAAATCGTGAGAAGATTGATGAGCAGATACAGGGATGAAAAGAGGCCAAACGCAAAGAGGCTTTTGCGGGCGTGTCTCTGGTGGCTTGCGAGAAGGGTATGGGCAAGATTGATGCCAAGCAAGACGAGTACACACCCGAAAAGGAAGCTTGAGAAACCAAGAAATCAATTGAACAAGCCAAACGAGTGCGCTCCTTTAAGGGAGATTATTCGAAAATCGGTATAAACGAGTGAGCTCACAAACAGGTTGATCACCGGCGAGGCGATCAGAATTAGAATATAAAAAAGATTCTGCTCCCTTGAAGGCAGATGGTGCAGAGGCGTGGTCTGCCGATCAGTCTTTGGAGTCATCCGCGCGTGTTGAGGATTCTCAGGCTGAGGGTTTGCGGCCCTGGCGCCAAGGAGGCCAGCGCCGCTGACCAGCTGGTCCATCACCACCATGGATGATGCCACGCAGAAAGTATTGCTCATCGCGATCCTTCATTGCCTCCATCAACTTTGTACACTCCTCCAGCAGAACCAGTTCACAGGATGGCAGCAAGGACAAAAAGTCGCAATCAAAGGACACCAGGCACTCTTGACGGGTCAGCACAACGGTCAGAGTCGAGCGGTCTAGCTGGCGACAGAGCCGCAACCGTTAGCCTCCGGTGACCGCACCGATGGCTCCATTCGACCCCGGTGATGGTAGCGCGGTGGTGAGGATGGTCTTCAGTGGCAGGACAGGAAGCATGACGGAGAGACAAGGCCAGGTCTTTCTAATCAGCTGCGTGAGACTGAGCTTTTTGCGAGCAACAAGGGCCTTTCAAACTTTAAGGGTTTTAACGATGCCCAAGGCAACAAAGCGCAGCCGATGCACGCAGCTTTAGGCTCAAGTGACCCCACTAGCAAGCGGCTTTGCACAATGAATGCACACGCTGACAAGACAGCGGAAACCAAAAGCAGATCTCTTGCCAACGGTTCACCTAAGCGACAAGGCAAGAAAGGTGCCGCTGTTCAGCTTGCGGACAACAGGCCAGAAGCTGCTGCGCTGATGAAGATGCAAGAACTAGCCAATAACAGCCCAAGGGTTTCCCAGCTGAGATCTTTGCAAGAATTAGCAACTAACAGCCACCAAGCGAAACAAGCGACCCAATTCCAGGCCCTGGCAGATCCAACGGCGCCATTGCCCATTCAACAAAAAACAGCCAACGCAAATGCCCAACGCGCCCAGGACCCGTTGGAGGACGACGAACTGGTCCATTCCAAAGCACTAATCGCGCAACGCCAGCCAAACGAAACAGATAGCAAGCCCCGCGAGAACAACACCGGCCTGCCCGAGAACCTCAAGGCTGGCACCGAAGCACTGACCGGCCCGTCACTCGACCACTTACGAATCCACTATAACGCTGCCCAGCTCAACGCCCTGACATACGTCCAAGGGATCGACGTCCACCTCGCGCCGGGGCAGGAACGGCATCTACCTCAAGAGGCTTGGCATCTGGTGCAGCAGTCGCAGGGACGGGTGCGGCCCACCATGCAGCTGAAGGATGGCGTGCCAGCCAATGATGACGCGGGGCTGGAGCGCAAGGCGGATGTGATGGGGGGGAGGGCGGCGATTGTGGGTCCATCAGGGCAATTGGAGGAACGGGTGAAAGTTACGAATCCGCCGACGCAACAGCATTTCTCCGGCGACCAATACAAAACTGGGCCTATGGGCTTTCTGCCTTGCCATGGATCGCTGCAGCAAATTGGATACGACTACAACGCTAAATCTGCACCTGCCCAGCTACTTATGAAAAAGATGGAAATGAATAAAGAAGATTACCAGAAAAAGACACGGACAACCGTCTTCCTATACGCCGAACTCGACAACAAACCTCTTGGCGTCTTCCAGTCAACGCCTGCCGGCCACGCTGAGGAAAACCTAATCACCAAAATCAAGGAAAAGAACCTGAAAAAGGGCAGTCTGACTATCTATCTCTCCACCACCCCTTGCAGCAGCACCTTCTGCACGCGCGACGACGGGAAGCTGGGCTGCCAGGAAAGGCTGAAAATCCTTAAAAACAGCGGCTTCAGCGTCGTTGTCAAGGCGGACCATCTGTACCAACCGCGCTCGACGGGGGAAGGCAAGGGAAACAGCGGCTTTCCCATGGGGTTCAGCGCCTTCAGCGCAGCGATGAACAGCGACTTTTCAGTAAGTGTTTCCCACCTGCCAAAAGACTTCAAGGACGAGAAGCCCATGCTAATGACAGGATTAGTCGGACCAGTCGCCCAGCTTCAACCCGCCCAGGGTCATATCGTCGAGGTGACCTAAGGGTGGCCGAATGTTAGCGCCAAAACCAGACGGCTCGCAGGTTTGTTCGATGCCACAGAGAGCCGTCCAGACACGGTGAGAACTTGCGACAGCCTCCTGGGGGTGCGGGGGGAGGTTGGCGTCGCCGAGTTGGGCGAGGGGCACGTTGCGGCTGCCGGCGATGTGGCCGCTGGCATATTCCATCGGCTCCCGCACGTCGATCACCGATACGCGGTGTTGGGCCAGTTGGTCGGCTACAGCCTGCGCGGGGAGATGGTTGCTCTGGAGGGGGGTCATGGTTGGGGGATTGGGAAGGGTGTTGTTCCGATGGCCGCGGCATGCTCAACCGGGTAGCCTTCCGCGCACCAACGGCCCCGCAGGTTGGCCACCAGCGGGCGGCCGGCCTTGAGCAGGAGCTGGGTGGCCAGGCCGGAGCGGCTGCCCGAATGGCACAGCACCACCACGGGCTTGTCGCCCGGGATCTCCTCCAGGCGGGCGTTGAGCTCCGGCAGGGGGATCGCGAGACTGCCGCTCACGGAGCCGTCAGGGCCGGCGATCTCCTCGGCGGAGCGCACATCGAGCAGGGTGATGTCGTCGCGGTGAGCCGCCACCCAGGCGGGCATCAGCTCCGGCAGCCCGGCATAGCTGTGTTCCACGGGCGCCCAGCTGGCGACGGCTGGAGCGACACGGGGTTTTCCGGAGCGCAGATTTCCCGTCAGGGCCGCAGCGATCTTGCGGGGGTGGGGCAGCTTGAGGGACTCCATGTGGCCGACGAAGTCGCGTTCCGTGGCGGTGCCGCCCAGGCGGGCGTTGAAGGCTTTTTCTTCCGCCACGGAGGTGACGCCACGGCCTGTGTAGTCATGTCCTGGATAGAGCAGGCATGCCTCGGGCAGGGTGAGGATCTGCTGTGTGATCGAGGTCCAGAGGGTGTGGGCGTCGCCCTGCTGGAAATCACAGCGGCCACAGCCCCGCACCAGCAGGGCGTCGCCGGTGAAGGCCAGCGACTGGTCGTCGAGCACGAAGGTGAGGCAGCCATCGGTGTGGCCCGGGGTGGCGCGCACCTCCAGGGAGCGTTCGCCGAAGCCGACGCGCTCGCCATGGCGCAGGGACAGGGTGACGTTTTCAGCGCCGGCGACGTCCGCCAGGCCGATGGCGCAACCCGTGGCTGCGTGCAGCAGCCAGCTGCCGGTGACATGGTCGGCATGGGCGTGGGTGTCGATGGAGGCCACCAAGGCAATGCCGAGTTCGTGGATCAAGACAAGATCGCGATCATGCCGCTCGAACACCGGATCGATCACGACGCCCTGACGACTCGACCCATCGGCGAGCTGATAGGTGAAGGTGCAGGTGTCGGCGTCAAACAGCTGCCGGAACAGCAGCGTGCCGCCCCGGGCGGCGGCGATCAGGGAGCTCGCGGAGCTTGGGGAGGGGGCGGCGGCGGGAGCGCGGGCGATGGACGTGCTGGACTCCGGCTTGACTCTATGAGTCTTAACGCATAACTGGGGACTCCTGAAAAACCGAACTGCAGTCTCAACGCGAATTCTGCCATCGAGCGACGGGAAAGCCGCTCTCACGCATGTTTATACCGCGACCAGTGAATCAGCCATTTCAAGCTGCCAAATGGTCCTGAGCTTCTCCAAGAGGGCTCCAGGCCTTTGCCAGACATGGAACCAAGCACAGACGGTGATAAAAAAGAGGCGGAGGAGCCTCAGGATCTTCTCTGCGCACATCACGAGAAACGCCATTGAGATCAAGGTCTCTGCACCTTTGGACAACCGCGCCATAATCAGATCCAGGGAGTGCTTCCTCTTACCGGATCCAAAGCATCCTTCCACCTCATTGCGCTTTTTTTGGTCTGCGCTCAGCTGTTGCTTGTGAGCAGCGCTAATCTCTGGATCCTTCGGTGGTCTACCCATCCGCTTGCCAGAAAGTCGTATGTTGTTTCTGGTGCGGAAGTTTCGATTCTTCGTGTTGAGGTAGATGCGATCAGCACAGATTCGCTCGGGGTAACAACCATATTCTTGCTTATACTTCCTGGCTTGTGCAATCAAATTCTCGTCCTCATTGTATGGATCCCAGCTGATCCGATGCAGGAAGGCAAAGCCATTGCGCACAGAAACACTGATTTTGGCGCCAAACTCAACGGCAGCTTTTGCCTTGCCGTGAACCATAGGTCGAACCTGTCGCTGCACAAGATTGACGATCCGGTCGGGGATGCTGCGCGTCTTGGAGTAGAGCAGGATGGTTTGCTGGCGGTGCAGCTCGCTGATCATAAGCAGTTTGTGCCACCAATGGGTCGTCAGCCTTGAAAGCACTGCGCCAGAGGCGATCAAAGCATCGATGGCTTCAAGATTTCGCTGCAGATAGTCGAGCTGGCGACGTATTGCGGCTTTTATCTTGCGGCGGCGTGGTTTCTTCTGATTGGCGACATTGAGAAAAACAGCACGTGCTTTTCCTCGATCATAGCGGGGCTTGTGCTTGCGAAAGTCTGAGTGCCTCGGCGATGCCCTTCACCAGCCCACTCCTGTTCTAGGGCCAGCCCAGGGTGCTGTCACCTCTCCTCCCACTGGCCATGGTGGCGGCCTGCCGGAGCTGGTGCCCTTGCGACGAAGGAATCTGAGCCACTCGCCGCTGGGAAATTGAGCCAAAGCGAGGGGCAGGGGTGGGGAGATGCCAGTCATCCGCCACCGACAGCAAGGGGCGGTTCGTTTCAGCACCCCCATCCGCGCCAGCCATCCAAGGCGGTGGAGGGTCACACTGAAATTCTTAGGAAATCTTTGGCGCTTCCGCGGGTTGACGACACGATCGCCAGGCGCAAGCAAGAAAGTCATGCCATGTCGGCCTCTTCAAGGACAAGACAAGCCGCCCATGGGGTCC
>Ga0315904_10000365_pt1 | contig 71320 bp, 65 predicted proteins | sample LakEriMetagenome_6_FD_203529 | JGI IMG/M metagenome (GOLD analysis project Ga0315904, IMG submission 203529) | Freshwater fungal communities from buoy surface, Lake Erie, Ohio, United States - Buoy 12 MA120 | ecosystem: Environmental > Aquatic > Freshwater > Lake | place: USA: Lake Erie, Ohio...
ATGCCGGGCGCGGGGTGTTCCGCTTCTACGAGCACGGCCTGCACGCCGCAGCCGAGGAGCGGGCCGAGCTTGAGCAGGATCTGCGCGATGCGATCAAGCGCGGCGAATTGCAGCTCAATTACCAGCCGATTGTCTATGCCGCGAGCGAGACCATCGTCGGCTTCGAGGCGCAGATGCGCTGGAATCATCCGCGCCGTGGCCCGCTTTCGCCCTCGCGCTTCGTCCCGATTGCCGAGGATGCAGGACTGATCGACCGGCTCGGGCAATGGGCCTTGCAGACCGCCTGCGCGGACATGGCCCGCTGGCCCGACAATCTGCGCTGTTCGGTTAATGTCTCGGCGCTGCAATTCGCCAATCCCGACCTGCCGACGATTGTCGCCAGCGCCCTTGCGCACAACGGCATCGATCCGGCGCGGCTCGAACTCGAGATCACAGAAAGCGTGTTTGTGAGCGACACTCCGGGCACCGAGGCCACCTTCCGCGCTCTGAAAAAGCTGGGAGTCCGCCTCGCGCTCGACGATTTCGGCACCGGCTATTCCTCCTTGGGCTATCTGCGCAAGGCCCCCTTCGACCGCATCAAGTTCGACCGCAGCTTTGTGCGCGGGGCAACCAAACAGAACAGCCGCAACGGCGCGATCATCGCCGCGATCACCAGCCTTGCCGAAGTGCTGCACATGGACACCACCGCCGAAGGCGTGGATACCCATGACGAACTTGAACTGGTGCAACTGCTCGGGTGCAGCCACGTGCAGGGGCATATCTACCAGGCCCCGATGAGCGCCGCGGATGTCGACACGATGGTCAGCGGCGATCTGGTCGCGGTGGCCAACGGGCTGCAATCGGCGCGCGCTCCGCGCCACGTGCTGCTGCGCCGGGTGGTGGTGGTGCACAAGGGCAACCGCCAGAACGCCACCTTGCGCAACATCTCCGAAGGCGGCGCGATGATCGAAGGGCTATGGAGCATGGCCGAAGGGGGCGTGCTGCGGGTTGAATTCAGCCCCAGCCAGTCGGTCACCGGGCAAGTGCGCTGGTCGCACGAAAACCGTCTGGGCATGGAGTTCCACGTGCCGCTGCGCGCGCGCGGATGGCTCCTTCGTCCTACCACGTCCCATCGAAGATTAAGCGGTTCACCAGCCGCCTTAAAGCGTGGTTTGTCACCGTTTAGCAATTTCCCATAAGGGTTCATCTTAGCCGAAAAATAACCATCGCGCTTTACCGATGGGTGAGAGTCTGCCCGAATCCACGCGGATGACCGGCGCACTCGCGATTTTGGAGGTTTTGCCCGAGGTGTCCCTCAAGGGTCTCTTGTCATCGCGCGGGTCGTCCGCAATGCGCAGCCTACGCGGAGAGGCTGCCTCAGCGCTCTCCGATGGCGAGCGGCTGGCGATGCTCGACGAGCTCGAGCGATCCGGGCTCGGCTGGTTCTGGGCGAGCGATGCGCAGGGCAAGCTGACCTATATCTCGGCCGCGATTGCCGAGCGGCTCGATGTGCCGCTGGGCGATCTGCTGGGCCAGCCGCTGGCGACGATCTTCACCGCGGCCGATCGCGAGGGGCGGGCCAAATCGCTGCCGCTGATGCTGGGGGCGCACAAGGCCTTCACTGGCATGGCGGTGCGCTCGGCCCGCAAGCCCGATGGCCCGGTGCTGCGCCTGGCGGGCCAGCCGATGTTCTCCGGCAACTCGCGCTTTGCCGGCTTTCGCGGCACTGGCGCCGACATCACCGACGAATTCTTCCGCGAGGAGGAAACCGCGCGGCTGGCGCGCTATGATTCGCTCACCGGCCTCAGCAACCGCCACCGCATGGCGTACCTGATCGACAATGCGCTGACCGCGTTTCGCGCCGCCAAGCGCAATTGCGCGGTGATGATGCTCGATCTCGACCGCTTCAAGCACGTCAATGACACGCTCGGCCATGCGGCGGGGGACGAGCTGCTCAAGGAGGTCGCCGCGCGCCTCACGCGTGCGATCGACCGCGAATGCGAGATCGGCCGGCTGGGCGGCGATGAATTCCAGGTGATGCTGCCCGATATCGACGATCGCGGCGAACTTGGCGAGCTGGCGGCCAAGATCATCGCCATGCTGCGCCAGCCCTATTCGCTCGAGGAAGGGCGCTGCGTCATCGGCGCCTCGGTCGGTATCGCGATTGCTCCGCATGATGGCGTGAGCGGCGAGGAAATCGTGCGCGCGGCCGACCTTGCGCTTTATGCCGCCAAGAATGACGGGCGCGGGCAATACCGCTTCTTCTCCGGCGAGCTTGAAAATGAAACCATCTTCCGTCGCCGGCTTGAACAGCATCTCGGCGATGCGCTGCGCGAGGAGCAGCTGTTCCTGCGCTACGAACCGATCGTCGATGCCGCCGCGCAGGCGGTGCAGGCGGTCGAGGTGCATGTGTGCTGGAACCATGCCGACCGCGGGATTATCGATGAGGAGGAGTTCGCCCAGATCGTCGAAGGCTCCAGCCTGATCGGCGATGTTGGCATCTGGGCCATCCGCGAAGCCTGCCGCCGCGCCGTGCTGTGGCCCGATAGCGTGCGCATCGCGGTCAATGTGCCGGTGGCGCTGTTTCTGGCGGAAACATTCGTCGAGCAGGTCAGCGAGGCGCTGGACGAAGCGGGCCTCGCATCGGGACGGCTCGAACTGGAAATCAGCGAGGCGGTGTTCTTCGGCGATACCAATGTGGTCGACCGCACGCTCGCCAGCCTGTTCAAGCTTGGCGTGCGCATGACGCTCGACGAATTCGGCTCGGGCTATTCCTCGCTCGTCTATCTGCGCCGCGCGCCGTTCGATTCGATCAAGATCGACCAGAAGCTGGTGGCCGAGGCCGAACGCCATGATAGCCGCGAGCTGGGGCTGGTGCGGGCGATCGTCGCGCTGGCCGGGGCGTTGCAGATGGATACCATCGCCAACGGCATCGAAAGCGCGCGCCTGCTGGAACTGCTGCGCGATTGCGGGGTGCGCTGTCTGCAGGGTCCGATCTTCAGCGAGCCGGTCGATCAGGATGTGCTCGAGCAAGAAATGGTCGATGGCACATGGAAGATCGAGCCGGGTTCGAACCGCACCCGGCGCGCGCGGCGCCGCACGGTGTTCCGCAAGATCCAGGTGATCCACGATGACTATGCCTACGAAGTGACCCTGCGCAACCTGTCGCGCACAGGGGCGCTGATCCAGGGTCTGGCGGATGTGCCCAAGGGCACGCAGTTCGTGGTCGATCTCGGCGGCGGACAGCTGGCTGTGGCGACGGTGATGCGCTCGAACGGGGATACGCAGGGGCTGGAATTCGAGCAGTCGCTGGTCGATGACGGCTCGGGCGGACTGTGCACCCGCAACCGCGTCTCGCCCTATGCGCTGGCATCCGCCGGCGCCCCGCTAGCTGCGCTCGCGCCAGGAAGCTATCAGGGAATGGTCGGCGGGCTGATCGATCAGAGCGGCGCGCCCAAATTCGACTACGTCCCCGGCGCACGCCTCGACTAAGGGGTTTTGCAGCGGCGCGGCTGTTGCGTTTTTCTCGAATGACTTTGCCGCAGTGCAACGCTAAGTCGCGGCGGTAATGACTGACCTTTCAAAGATCCGCAACTTTAGCATCATCGCCCATATCGATCATGGCAAGTCCACGCTCGCTGACCGGTTGATCCAGTTCACCGGTGGGCTCACCGAGCGCGAGATGTCGGCGCAAGTCCTTGATAATATGGACATCGAGAAAGAGCGCGGCATCACCATCAAGGCGCAGACCGTGCGCCTCAACTACACCGCCAAGGACGGCGAGACCTATCAGCTCAACCTGATGGACACCCCCGGCCACGTCGACTTCGCCTATGAAGTCAGCCGCAGCCTCGCCGCCTGCGAGGGCGCGCTGCTCGTTGTCGACGCCGCGCAAGGCGTCGAAGCCCAGACGCTCGCCAATGTCTACCAGTCGATCGAGCATGATCACGAGATCGTCCCCGTCATCAACAAGATCGACCTGCCCGCCGCCGAGCCCGAGAAAGTCCGTCACGAGATCGAGGAAATCATCGGCCTCGACGCCTCCAACGCCGTGCTCGCCTCGGCCAAATCGGGCATCGGCATCGCCGAAGTACTCGAGGCCGTCGTCACCCGCATCCCGCCGCCCAAGGGCAAGATCGACGCAGCCCTCACCGCCAGCCTCGTGGACTCGTGGTACGACCCCTATCTCGGCGTCGTCATCCTCGTGCGCGTGATCGACGGCAAGCTCACCAAGGGCCTCAATATCCGCTTCATGCAGGGCGGCACCCAGCACCTCGTCGACCGCGTCGGCTGCTTCACCCCCAAGCGCACCGACCTCGCTGAACTCGGCCCGGGCGAAATCGGCTTCATCACCGCGCAGATCAAGGAGGTCGAGCAGGCCCGCGTCGGCGACACCATCACCACGGTCAAGAACGGCGCAACCGAGGCTCTGCCGGGCTACAAGGAAGTCCAGCCGGTGGTGTTCTGCGGGCTGTTCCCGGTCGACGCGGCGGACTTCGAGAAACTGCGCGAGAGCATCGGCAAGCTGCGCCTCAACGACGCCAGCTTCTCCTACGAGATGGAAAGCTCGGCCGCACTGGGCTTCGGCTTCCGCTGCGGGTTCCTCGGCCTCTTGCACTTGGAGATCATCCAGGAACGCCTCTCCCGCGAATACGACCTCGACCTCATCACCACCGCGCCTTCGGTGGTCTACCGCATCCACCTCGGCCATTCGAAGACCGAGGACGCGAAGGTCATCGACATCCACAACCCCGCCGATTGGCCCGACACCAACCGCATCGAGGTGATCGAGGAGCCGTGGATCAAGGCGGTGATCTACACCCCCGACGAGTATCTGGGCTCGATCCTCAAGCTGTGTCAGGACCGCCGCGGCATCCAGACCGAGCTCACCTATGTGGGCGGCCGCGCGCAGGTGACCTATGAATTGCCGCTCAATGAAGTGGTGTTCGATTTCTACGACCGCCTGAAGTCGATCAGCCGCGGCTATGCCAGCTTCGATTACGAGCAGATCGGAACGCGCGAGGGCGACCTTGTGAAGATGAACATCCTCGTCAATGCCGAGCCGGTCGACGCGCTCTCGCTGATCGTCCACCGCGGCGTCGCCGAGGAACGCGGCCGCGGGATGTGCGAGCGCCTCAAGGACCTGATCCCGCGCCACCTGTTCAAGATCCCGATCCAGGCCGCGATCGGCGGCAAGGTGATCGCCCGCGAAACCATCGCCGCAATGCGCAAGGACGTGACGGCGAAGTGCTACGGCGGGGACATTTCGCGCAAGAAGAAGCTGCTGGACAAGCAGAAGAAGGGGAAGGCGCGGATGCGGGAGTATGGCAATGTGTCGATCCCGCAGGAGGCGTTTATCGCTGCGCTGCGGATGGGGGAGGAGTGAAGCCCCGCGACTAGCGCAGGCGTTTGCGCAGCAAACGACAAGCTAGAAGCGAGAGGCTGTAACTCCGGCCGGCGGGTGCGCGAAGCGCAGCCCGTTCGACGTCACGGCCGCAGCTTTGCCGCGGCCTTTTTTCGTACTTCCCGTTCGCCCTGAGCTGGTGTCGCGATGCGACAGCTTCGCTTCCGAACGGTAGTTCTTCACTGTCTCCGGCCGTTCTAAGAAAGTGCAGTCCTTCGACGAGCTCAGGACGAACGGTTCTGGGTGAGGAGTAATTCTCTTCCCTCCCGCTTGCGGGAGGGGGCGGGGGTGGGCCTGTCCCAAGGCTCGCTGCGCTCGTTCCCACCCTTACCGCTGTGGCTGCGCCACGCCTGCGGCTCCCCGCAGGCGGGGGGGGATCAGTAATGCCTTGACTTGATTGTCTTCAAGCAAGATCAATTGCTCATGGGTTACGGTGTTTTCATGCATAAGGATGGGTCGATCTACGACGACATTCCGGAGGTGCATTACCAATTCCCAAAGATCTACCTGTCGCGCGCGAAGCAAATGGTGGGTGACTGGGTCGTCTATCGCGAGCCAGTCAAAATCACGAACTCAAAGGGCTTTTTTGCAGTAGCCAAGGTCGAGCGGATCATTCCAGATCCTGATCGTCCCGAGCATTATCGGGCATTAATCGAAGGAGGCAGTTATCTGCCGTTTGAGCCTACTGTTCCGCATATCGTGGACGGGCAGGCCGTCGAGCGGGATTTGGCCAATGCGCAAGCGGCAGTCCGCCCACTTTCTCATGCTGACTTTGCCCGCATAGTCGCGCTTGGCTTGCCTCCTGAGGACGTCCTACCCCGTGTCGGCGATCCCGAGCCACTCAATGCGGTACGCGATGAGCAGACTCCGTTCGAAATTGAACGCCCGCTTGTGCAATCGCTCATCAACCGCCCTTTCCGCGACCGAGCTTTCCGCCGTGCTGTGCTTCACGCTTATGATGGCCGCTGCGCCGTGACAGGCTGGAGGCTGGCCAACGGAGGGGGGCGCCTAGAAGCTGAGGCCGCACATATCCGTCCCGTTGAGCATGGCGGGCCGGACTCGATCCGCAATGGACTGGCACTGTCAGGCACAGCGCATTGGATGTTCGACAGGGGCTTGATAGGCGTAGCAAATAATCACGAAATCATCATTCACCGCAAGGTCAATGACCGAGGTGGTGTTGAAGGGATCATCAACCCGACCGGCAAGCTCATTGCACCCGCGCGAGAAGCTGATTGCCCGCATCCGCAATTCTTGTCTTGGCACCGCGAGTTCCACGCCTTCGCGGCATAGGGGCCAACCAAGCTCGCCCCTCCACCATCCGACGGATGGTTCCCCTCCCCTGAAGGGGAGAATCGTGAGCCGCTCTCACACCCCCGTCAGCAAGAAATCCAGCGCGCCCAAAACCACTTCGCCTTCGCTCTCCAGCGAACCGACCCTGCGCCCTATCTCTCGCAACTCCAACGCTGAGAGAAATTGCGTCATCAGCACATGGCGCTCCCCGATAAGGTCAAACACGGGATTGAGATTGCGAGCAGGCTTGGGCGCTTCGCTCTCTGCAATCAGTGGCACCACCACACGCGTCTTCAGCCCGTCCAGTAGGTCGGCCTGACAATCGACCACCAGCGCACCGCCGCGCTTCATCTCGTAAACATCAAAGCGCGCCATCAGAACAGGCGGCGATCCGCGAGCGGCAGGCCGTTGGACTCCACCCAGTCATTGGCCGCCGCAACCGCCTCGCCGTTCTCGGCGAGCCAGCGTGCCGCCTCAGCCTCACGGATCGCATCGCGCAGGCCGCGCTCTGCTGCCTCCGAGACGGTAATGCCAAGCCGTTTGGCATCGGCGAGGTAATCCGGACGGATCGTCATGGTTGTGCGCTTTCGCGGGGCGTGGGGCGTTTTAAGCCGAGTGGGCGTAAGGCTGTTCATCCGACCAATGTATATGCATACACTATATGCATCAAGCCTTCCCGAAATCATCATCCATCACCGTCCACTCCGTCCTCGGCGCCCGCGGCTCGGGGGTGGTGCTGAAGGGGCCGCGGGTGAGGTTGCGGCGCAGGTCCGGGTGGGCTTTTATGGTGTCGAGATCGCGGTCGCGTAGCGCCGTAAAGGCGTCCCATGCGGCGCGGGTCTCTGCGCTCAGCATTGCCCATTTGGCGGCATGCTCGCGCTCGAGCCGCAGGCGGATTTCCTCGATCTTGCGGTCGATGCTGGCGCGGATCTCGGCGGGCGGGACGTTACGCTGCTCGGTCTCCCATTCGGCGCGCCATTGCTTCTTCACGCGCTCGAGCTCCATCTGGCCGACCGCGTTCAATCCGCCCATGCCCGAGACGCGCTTGCCATCCGCGAACCGCTCGGGCGTGCGGTTGCGCAGGATGAACATCAGGAGCCGGTCGTTGTAGCGGCGGCGGGTGCCGATGAGCCTGCCATAGGAGTAGAGCGGTTCCTCGACACCGTTGAGCGCGCGGTGCATCACCACGTCCTCGACCAGGGCGACGCCGAGCCCAAGCGCGGCCTGCCATGCCTTGCGAAAACTCTCGGCCCCGGGCTGGCGGCGCAGGTTGTAGGCGCCGGCCTGGCTCATATCGACCGCCTTGCACGCGGCCTCGACCGAGCCGGTGTCGGCCAGCGCCTCGATGAAGGCGATCTGGCGCTCGGGCGTCCAGCCGTCGTGGCGGACATATTGGCGCGGGACGGGTGTGAAGGGTGGCAGCTCTCCTGCGGGGACAGGGAGGCGGGCGGTGCGGGGGTCTTTCTTTCGCGTCATTGGAGTGAGGGAACCACAAAACCGGCGAGTAGGAAAATGTCGGGGGATCGCGGGGGCAGGGCCTCACCCTTCACTTGGCGTTCAGCGCGGCCCCCGCTATACGGGCCTCCATGTCGACCAAGCTCTCCACCCGTATCGCGCAGGCTGCGCTTGCTGCCGCCACTCTTGCGACCCTGTCGGCCTGTGCCGGCAACACCAAGGGCAAGGACGTGGCCTACGTAGCGCGCGATGTCGAATCGCTCTACGCCGAGGCGCAGCGGCGGCTTGACCGCGGCAACACGCTGGTAGCCGCCGCGCTGTTCGACGAGGTCGAGCGCCAGCACCCCTATTCGCCATGGGCCCGCCGCGCGCAGCTGATGAGCGCCTTCAGCTATTACATCGCGCGCGATTACAACAAGGCCATCCAGAACGCGCAGCGGTTCCTGTCGATCCACCCGGGCAACAAGGATGCGCCTTACGCCTATTATCTGATCGCGCTCTCCTATTACGAGCAGATCAGCGATGTGAACCGCGACCAGAAGATCACCGAGCAGGCGCAGACCGCGCTGCGCGAGGTCAACCGCCGGTTCCCGCAGACCGAATATGCCGCCGATGCGCGGTTGAAGCTCGATCTGGTGGCGGATCACCTGGCCGGCAAGGAAATGGAGATCGGCCGCCATTACCAGCGCATGGGCCTGTGGCTCGCCGCCGATATGCGGTTCCGCAACGTGATCGAGAAGTTCGACACCACCAGCCACACGCCTGAGGCGCTCTACCGCCTCACCGAAAGCAGCCTCGCGCTGGGCGTGCCCGACGAAGCGGTGAAGTACGCCGCGGTGCTCGGCGCCAACTACCCCGGCAACAAGTGGTACGACAAGGCGTTCAAGCTGGTGAACAAGAACGCGGCGGGCGTGAACCCGATCTGACGTTGGCGCCGCTGCGCCGGGCATCCCCGCTACTGCAGGAACAGCAGTGCGACCGAGATCCGCACCCCCCAATCCGGGCCGCCCGCCGGCTTTTCGACGCACCAGCGCACCCCGCCGCCGATGCTGAGCGGCTGCTTGCCTTTGATCAGCTTGCTGATACCCAGATTGACCGGGATCGTCGCCTGGTCGTTAATCCAGTCATGGTTGATATCGGCACCGGCGCTGTAGGTCACCAGATCGGGGGTCACATAGGACAGGAACGGCTGGGCCAAGCCGAGGCTGAGATCGCCGCGCGCATCGCTTCCGGCAACTGACCAGATCTGGCTGACCAGCAGCCCGTAGGTCACCGGCCCGGCCTGCTTGAGCAGACGCCGGTCGGCCCGGCCCCCCATTTCTTGGCCGTCAATTCGTTCCGCGTGCCGGTGGGCAGCAGAAACGCTGGTCCGGCCCCCCAGATGATCCCGTTCGCGCCGACCTGCTTGGGGGAGAAGAATAAGCTCTGAACCGTGACGCCCAGACCGAATTCGCTCTACCCCGGGCCGGTCACGTCCGACTGGTAGATCACCGGCAGGATCGTGCGGCTGATCACGTTCCACTTGTCGTTGACGGTAATCGGCACCACCGGCTGGATGTTGCTGGTGATGCGAAAGCCGTCTCCGGGCCGATGCCGAAGTCGATATTGGTCTGGATCGGCACCTGGATCAGCGAGGCGACCGGGTTCTGTGCAATGGCTGGGCAAGGCCGTCCGCGCTCGCCGCGGCTTGCTCCGCCGGGGCCGGAGCGGGTGGGCCGACGGTCTCCTGCGCCGCCAGCGGCATGGCGAGGGCGAGTGGGTGCTGCACGAAGCGGGCTGGCTATCGCGCTTGCCCGCCGATTTCCGCATGGCCTGGTTGGCGCGGGCCAAGCCCCTCACCGTGCTACGCGACGAAATCATCTATCGCAAAGGCGACGAGGGCCGCTGCCTCTACGGTGTGGTTTCAGGCGCGATCCCGATCACCATCGGGCCGCCGCTGCTCACGCCCCGGCTGATCAATATCATGAGCCCCGGCACCTGGTTCGGTGTCGGTCCGCTGCTGCGTGAGGGCGGGCGCAAGATGGAGTTTCGTGCGGCCGAGCCTTCGCGGCTGCTCAGGGTCTCGGGCGCCGATATCGACCGGATTGCGGCGCAGTTTGCCGACACTCAGCGCCACATCGGTGCTCTGGCGATGTACGGACACGACCTCGCCAGCCGGGTTGCGAGTGAACTGCTCATTCCCTCATCGAGCCGCCGGATCGCCGCCGTTATCATCTGCATCGCCGCGCCCGATCCGGTTGACGGCCGGGTCGGAGCGGCCGGCGTGTTCGTCACCCAGTCGCAGCTTGCTGAAATGGCGAATGTCTCGCGCAATCTCGCCAACGCCGCCTTGCGCGACTTCCGCGAGGTCGGATGGGTGGACAGCTGCTACAATCGCCTGCGCCCGACTGACCGAGCCGCGCTTGCTGCCTTTGCCTATGCCGACGAGTGAGCGCCGCCCCCTGCCACACCTTGGGGATTGGCGCTGCATCCGCAGGTGACGCGCCCGCGCGTGTGCGCTATCTGTTCTCCCGCCCATGCTGACCCGCCTGTCCATCCGCAACATCGTCCTTATCGAAGCGCTCGATCTCGATTTCGCGCGCGGGCTGGGCGTGCTGACGGGGGAGACAGGGGCGGGCAAGTCGATCCTGCTCGATGCGCTGGGGCTGATTTTGGGCGACCGGGCGGAGACCAGCCTTGTGCGCGCCGGCGAGGACAAGGCGAGCGTGTCCGCCAGCTTCGAATTCGCCGCGCTTCCAGCGGGCATTGCCGCCGCGCTCGATGATGCCGAGATCGCTATCGAACCCGGCGAGCCGCTGATCATCCGGCGGCAGATCAAGGCGGACGGCGGCTCGAAGGCCTTCATCAATGACCAGCCCGCCAGCGTAGCCTTGCTGCGCGAACTGGCGCCAGCGCTGGTCGAACTCCACGGCCAGCATGATGATCGCGGGCTGGTCAATCCGCGCGGGCACCGGCTGCTGCTTGACCGCTATGCGGGCACCGATGTGGCCGGATTGGAGCGCGCCTTTGCCGCTTGGGCGCGCGCCGAAGCGCAGCTCGCCGAAGCGCGCGCCGCGGTCGAACAGGCCAAGGCCGATCAGGATCTGCTGATCGCGCACCTCGCGGAACTTGCCGCATTGGAGCCGGTCGCGGGCGAGGAAGCGCGGCTTGCTGCCACGAGGTCCGATATGCAGAAGGGCGAGAAGCTGGCGGGCGATCTCGAAGGCCTGCGGCACATCTGGGAAGGCTCGGATTCGCCGCTGGCCGCGCTGCGGGTCGCGGCGCGCAAGCTTGACCGGATCGCCAACCAGCACCCGCTCTTGGCCGAGGCCTTGGCCGCGCTCGACCGCGCGGTGATCGAGGCGGGCGAGGCCGAGGAGCGGCTCGAGAAAGCCGCCGAGGCGCTGCTCCACGATCCCGCCGCGCTCGAAAATGCCGAGACGCGGTTGTTCGAACTGCGCGCCGCCGCGCGCAAGCACCGCTGCGAGGTCGATGATCTGCCCGAGCTGATGCGCACGATGCGCAGCCGATTGGATGCGATCGAGGGCGGGGAGGCGCAGCTCGATGCGCTCGAGGCTGGCGCGAAGGAAGCCCGTGCCGCCTATGTTTCGGCTGCCGAAAAAGCGCACGCGGTCCGCACCACGGCTGCTGGAAAGCTCGATACGGCGGTGGCGGCGGAATTGGCGCCCTTGAAACTCGATGCCGCGAAGTTCCGCACCTCTGTCGCGGCGCTGCCCGAGGAACGCTGGGGAGCGCATGGGATGGACGCGGTGGAGTTCCTGATCTCGACCAACCCCGGCGCGGATTTTGCGCCTTTGGGCAAGATTGCCTCGGGGGGCGAATTGTCGCGCTTCATCCTCGCGCTGAAGGTCGCGCTGGCCGAGCAGGGCGGGGCGGCCACCATCATCTTCGACGAGATCGACCGCGGCGTGGGCGGCGCGGTGGCCTCTGCGATTGGCGAACGCCTCGCGCGGCTTGCGGCGCACGAGGGGCAGTTGCTCGCGGTGACGCACTCACCGCAAGTTGCCGCACGCGGCGGGCAGCATTACCTCATCGCCAAGGCCTCCTCCGGGATCGTGACCAAGACTTCTGTGGTGCTGCTCGACAGCGCCGGGCGGCAGGAGGAGATCGCGCGGATGCTCTCGGGTGCCGAGGTGACTCCTGAGGCCCGCGCTCAGGCGGATCGTTTGTTGGAGGGGGTGTGATGCGGTTCCTGCCCTTCCTGCTGCTCGCCGCTGCCTGCGCCCCTGCCACGCCTGCGCCCGAGGAGGCTTCGCCCGCCGTGCAACCCAACAACGCGACCTACGGCACCGACGCCAACCTCGCCGCGTCCAAGCCCGACACGGTGCTGCGCTATGCCGACCACTCGCGCGGGTTTGCCGAACTCCGGCTTCCCGCAGGAGACGGCCCGTTCCCGCTGGCAGTGATCTATCACGGCGGGTGCTGGAAGACCGGCATCGCCAGCCAAGCCTACATGGCCCCGCTCGCGACCCGCTGGCAGAGCCTCGGCATTGCAACGCTCAATGTCGATTACCGCGAGGTCGGGGACGGCGGCGGCTGGCCGGGGTCGTTCACCGACTGGGCCGCTTCGGCCAAGCTGATCGAGGATGTCGCGGCTAATTATCCCATCGACCGCAACCGCGTGACGCTGGTCGGCCATTCGGCGGGCGGTTTGCCGGCGGTCTGGCTTGCGGCCTCGCAGGGCAAGGACGGCCCGGCGGGCGCACGCAAGCCGATCAAGGCCCGCGCGGCGATTGTGCTCGACGGCCCGGGCGATGTCGGGGCGGAGCAACCAGCCTTCGATGCCTTGTGCCAGTTCTCCGCGGTCGATCCCTTCATGGGCGCCGCGCCCGCCGCCACACCGCAGCGCTATGCCGCCATTTCCCCCGTCACCCATGCGCCGCAGCTTGCCGAGCTGCTGTTCGTGCAGGCCAAGCTCCCCGCACCCTCGGCCGCCACCCAGGCCGCGCTGGGAGCAGGCGGCGCGCAGGTGACAGTGCGCGAGAACATCGGGCAGAGCCACTTCGCTATCATCACTCCGGGTAACCCCGTCTACGAAGCCAATGCGGCGGCGATGCTCGCGCTGCTCACAGGCGGACGCTGAAGCCGTTGCCTCATGCCGCCCGGGTGCGCTATGATGGACGTCACCGTGGGGGAAAATCGACAATGAAACACGCCGTTGCCGCAATCGTGCTTTGCGCCGCGCTTGCCGCCTGCGCGCCGTCCGCGCCGCTCGCCACCACGCCGCCTGCGCCCGACGCGCGCTTCGCGGTAACCGATACCAAGGATTACGCTCCCGAGATGGTCGATGCGGTGCCATCCGATCCGCCGACCTTGAAGGTCGCCTATGGCACCGCCTCGGCGCGCCAATTTGGCGAGTTGCGGGTTCCCAAGGGCAAGGGCCCGTTCCCGATCGCAGTGATCTATCACGGTGGGTGCTGGGCGGGGATGGGAGGGCCCTCCAATGTCGCCGCGCTCGCCAGCTTTCTTGCCCGTAACGGCGTTGCCACCTGGACCCCGAGTTACCGCGAGATCGGCTCGGACGGCGGCTGGCCCAACACCTTTGCCGATTGGGCACAGGGCCTCGGCTACGTCCGGACGCTGGCGGAGGCCTATCCGCTCGACTTGAAGCGCATCTCTGTCATGGGCCACTCGGCCGGCGTGACGCCGGTGATGTGGCTGCCGACCGGCGATATGGGCGACGAGGTGATCCGGCCCGATCTGCCCGCGATCCGCGCGGCGGTGGCGATCGACGGGCCGCTCAGCGTCGGCCCGTTTGTCGGGATTGACGCGATGATCTGCGGCCAGCCGGTGATCGCGCCGATGATGGGCGGCACCCCCGCCGAGGTTCCGGCGCGCTATGCGATGCTCGATCCGCTGGTGAACAAGCCGCTAGTGAAACGCCTGCTGGTGGTCGACGGCGCGTTGCCCGATCCCGAGCCCGAGGTGATCGAGGGCCTGCGCGCGCAAGGCATCGCGGTCGAGGTGATCCGCGTCAGTCAGGAACAGCATTTCAACATGCTGGTCCCCGGCACCAAGGATTTTGCCGCGATCGGCCCGGCGCTGCTGGATATTGCAGGCGGGCGCTGAAAAGGCGGGCCGCATGAGCACCGAAGGCTTGAGCGAGGCGGACGCCGCCAATGAGATGATGCGGCTGGCGAAGGCCATCGCCAGGCACGACCGGCTCTATCACGCCGAGGATTCGCCCGAGATTTCCGACGCCGAATATGACGCGCTGGTGCGCCGCAATGCCGCGTTCGAAGCTGCCTTTCCGCATCTGATCCGGTCCGACTCGCCGTCGCGCAAGGTCGGCCATCAGGTCGCCGCCTCGCCGCTCGGCAAGGTCGCGCACGAGGTTCGCATGATGAGCCTCGACAATGCCTTCAGCCCCGAGGAGGTGGCCGAGTGGCTGGCGCGGATGCGGCGGTTTCTGAACCTGCCCGAAGGCGAGCCGCTCGCAATCACCGCCGAGGACAAGATCGACGGGCTATCGTGCTCGCTGCGTTACGAAAACGGGGTGCTGGTGCGCGCCGCCACGCGCGGTGACGGGCAGGTGGGCGAGGACGTGACGGCGAATGTCGCGCACATCCCCGACATCCCGCAAAAGCTCCCCGCAGGCGTGCCCGAGGTGTTCGAGGTACGCGGGGAGGTCTATATGGAAAAACAGGCCTTTACCGCACTCAATGCTGCGCAGCATGAGGCTGGCGGAAAGCTGTTTGCCAACCCGCGCAATGCCGCTGCGGGAAGCCTGCGGCAGAAGGATGCGAGCGTCACCGCCAAGCGTTCCTTGCGCTTCTGGGCGCATGGCTGGGGCGCGGCCCCGGCGGTGCCCGGCGCGACGCAGAGCGAGGTTGTGGCGAAGCTCAAGACATGGGGCTTTCCCGTTTCGCCGCTGTTCGTCCGTATCGAGGGTGATGCCGATGCGCTGATCGCGCATTTCGATGCCATCGGCAAAGCGCGCCCGAACCTCACCTATGATATCGACGGGGTGGTCTACAAACTCGACCGGGTCGACTGGCAGGAGCGCTTGGGCTTCGTCGCCAAGGCCCCGCGCTGGGCGTTGGCGCACAAATTCCCGGCCGAGCGCGCCGAGACCGTGGTCGAGGCGATCGACATTCAGGTCGGGCGCACCGGCAAGCTGACGCCCGTGGGCAGGCTCGCGCCGGTGCTGGTGGGCGGGGTGACGGTCACCAATGTCACGCTGCACAACCGCGACGAGATCGCGCGATTGGGCCTCAGGGTTGGCGACCGCGTGGTGATCCAGCGCGCGGGCGATGTCATCCCGCAGGTGGTCGAAAACCTCACCCGCGAAGAGCCGCACGAAGCTTTCGCTTTCCCCGATCACTGCCCCGAATGCGACAGCGAGGCGGTGGCCGAAGTCGGCGAGGTCGATGTGCGCTGCACCGGCGGGCTGATCTGCCCGGCCCAGCGCACCCAGCGGCTCGAGCACTTCGTGAGCCGCAAGGCGCTCGATATCGAGGGGCTGGGCGAGAAGACTATCGCGCAGTTCTTTGCGCTCGGCTGGCTCGAAAGCCCCGCCGACATCTTCCGCCTGCGCCAACGCCGCAGCGATATTCTGGAACTGGAAGGCTGGCAGGATAAGTCGGTCGACAATCTCCTCGCAGCAATCGAGACCAAGCGTATGCCGGACGCCGCGCGGCTGCTGTTCGCGCTCGGCATCCGCCATGTCGGCGAGGTGACGGCGCGGGACTTGATGAAGTATCTTCACGAACTGCCCGCGCTGCGGGCGCTGGCGACCCGCGCCCATGAAGGCGATTCCGAAGCCGCCAGCGAGATCACCGGGATCGACGGGATCGGCCCCGCCGTGATCGAGGCGCTCGGCGATTTCTTCCATGAACCGCACAATGTCGCGGTGTGGGACGATCTGCTCGGGCAGGTCACCCCGCCGCGTTACGAAGTACAGACCGTCGCGAGCCGGGTCGCGGGCAAGACCGTGGTCTTCACCGGCAAGCTCGAAACCATGAGCCGCGACGAGGCCAAGGCGCAGGCCGAAAGGCTGGGCGCCAAGGCGGCGGGTTCTGTCTCCGCGAAAACCGACCTGCTGGTCGCTGGGCCGGGGGCAGGATCAAAGCTCAAGAAGGCTGCCGAACTCGGGATCGAAGTGATGGACGAGGCGGGCTGGGCGGCGATTGTCGCCGAGGCGCTGGGATAGGCCGGATGGACTTGCTCACCGAACTTCACCTCCAGGCCTTGCGCATTGCTGCCTTGCTCCGGGCGAGGGGCGAGAAAATCGCGGTGGCGGAAGGGGCCACAGGCGGGCTGATTGCGGCCACGCTGCTGACGGTGCCGGGCGCGCTCGACTTTTTCGTGGGCGGCGGAGTGGTCTATTCCTTGCGCGGGCGCGACGTGCTGTTTGCCCTGCCGCGCGAGGCCTATAAGGGAATGCGCGGGGCGAGTGAGGATTATGCCATGCTGCAGGCCCGCGCGATCGCTGCCAATTTCGGTGCGGAGTGGGGGCTGGCGGAAAGCGGTTCGGTCGGCGGATCGGCGCACCCCAGTGGCGCGCCCGCCGGGCGCAGCGTGGCGGCGATTATCGGCCCCACGGGGCGCAAAGTGACCTGCATGATCGAAACCGGCAGCGACGACCGGATCGCCAACATGGCCGCCTTCACCCGCAATGCGTTCGATGCGCTCGAGGATGCGCTGGCGGCCTAGCCCACCCACCGCCGCCGCAGCCACAGGATCGCCCAGTCCCCGCGCTTGAGCCTTGCGGCCATGCGGAAACCGGCGCGCTTCATCGCGCGCTTGACCGCCGCTTCCTGGTCTCCCGCCAGCAATCCGGCGAGCAGCAGGCTGCCGCCCGGCGCAACAGCCTTGGCGAAATCGGGCGCGAGGCTCACCAGTGGTCCTGCGAGGATGTTGGCGATCAGCAGATCATAGGGCCCGCGCACGCGGATCAGCGGATCGTCCATCCCGACGGCCACCACCATCACCGCCTCGCCGGCGCGCGCGCCCATCGGCATGCCGTTCAATGCGGCGTTGTCCTCGACCACCGGCACGCAGACCGGATCAATATCGGTGAGCGTGACAGAAGCGCGCGGCCACAGCGCGAGCGCAGCGAAGCCGAGCAAGCCGGTGCCGGTGCCGATATCGGCGACATTGCGTGCAATCAGCCCGCTCGCTTTCATCGCGCCCAGCATTTCGAGGCATCCGGCGGTGGTGCGGTGCTGGCCGGTGCCGAAGGCCTGACTGGCGGGGATGACGAAGTCGATCGCCTCGGGATCGGCGGGATAGTCGGGCGTGTGGACATGGAAGCGCCCGGCGCGGATCGGCGGGGCATTGTGCTGACTCAGCGTCAACCAGTCCTGCGGCGCGAGTTCCTCGATGGTGATCGGCGGCGTCTTGCCTTCGAACAGCCCAGCAAGCGCGGATTTCTCCGCCTTGCCGGGCTTCCTCGGATACCAGCCTTCGAGCACCCAGTCCTCGGGCCGATCCTCCGCCACCTCGCGCCCCGCGATGACCAGTTCGAAGTCCCAATCGTCGATCAGGTCATGCCCCAGCAGCGCTGCCTGCACCACGCGCTTGGGGGCGTGGAGGCTCAATTTCCAGGTGGTGTCAGCGGACAAAGCTCGCTCCGTTGGCGTCGATCACCGCGCCGGTCATGCTCGGCGGGGCATCGAGCGCGCAGAAGGCGATGATCGCGGCGATTTCCTCGGGCGTGGCGACGCGGCCCAGCGGAATATCGGCCAAGAGCCCCGGCCCGCCTCGGCTGGCGAGGTAATCGCCTGCCATGCTGGTGTCGGTGAAGCCCGGGGTCACCGCAAAGCTCAGGATGCCGTCCTTGGCATAAGCGCGGGCGATGGTCTTGTGCATCCCGATCATGCCGCTCTTGGCCGCCGCATAGTGCCAATGCGCGGGCGAATCCCCGCGATAGGCGGCGCGGCTCGCCACGTGCACCAGCCGCCCCGGGACACCGCGCGCCTGCCAGTGCTGCACCGCAAAGCGCGACAACTGCGCGGCGGCCGTGAGGTTGACGCGCAAGGTATCCTCCCACGCATCGAGCCATTCGATGTCCGAGCGATCAAGACGGTTGGCCTCGAACCGCCCGGCATTGTTGACCACCGCGTCGATTGCGCCGTCGGCAACGTCGAGCGCCAGCTCCCACAGGCCTTGCGCGGCCTGCGGATCGCCGAAATCGGCGGCAATTATCGGCACTTCGCCGGTGCCGATCATGACCGCGCGCGAGCCATGGCCGATCACCTTGGCCCCGCGTGCCACCAGCGCATCCAGCGCCGCCCTGCCGATCCCCCGGCTCGATCCGGTTACAAGAATGTGTCCCATGCAATGGCCTATCCCGAAATTTGCAAGCCGTGTCCACCATGTCGCCGCTTGCCTCAGGCGCTGGCGGCGTTAAGTGGTGAAGCGGGCAATCAGGGACCAGACGGGATCATCATGAACCAAAGACCGCTTTCTCCCCATCTGCAGGTGTGGCGCTGGGGGCCGCACATGCTTGTTTCGATCCTTCATCGCGTCACGGGCGACGGCATGGCGATTGTCGGCCTTGGCGTGCTGGTGTGGTGGCTGGGCGCTCTGGCGAGCGGGCCCGAGGCCTATGCCACGTTCCAGAGCGTGATGGGGCACCCGATCGGGATGCTGGTCCTGGTCGGCCTTTCGTGGGCGTTCTTCACCCACATGATGAGCGGGATGCGCCACTTCGTGATGGATATCGGCGCGGGCTACGAGCTCGAGATCAACAAGTTTTGGTCGATTGCCTCGCCGGTGATCGCGATTGTTCTCACCGCGGGCTTCTGGGCCCTGATCCTCACCAAGTAAGGAACGGGCTATGGGTAACGGAACTTCTATCGGACGCGTGCGCGGGCTCGGCCCGGCGCACCACGGTGCGCATCACTGGCTGGTGCAGCGCTTCACCGCGATCGGCAATGTGGTCCTAATGAGCTGGCTGCTCGTCAGCCTCGTAATGCTCGGCGACTATAGCTACACCAATGTCTCCAAGTGGCTCGCGCACCCGCTCAACGCCACGGCGATGATCCTGCTGGTGATCAGCTTGTTCTGGCACGCGCGGCTTGGCCTGCAGGTGCTTCTCGAGGATTACATCCAGGACGCCGGTTCCAAATTCGGGCTTATCTCGGCGCTTAATCTTGCCACCATTGGCGGCGGCGCTTTTGCCATTTTCAGCGTCGCCAAGCTCGCATTCACAGGAGAAGCCTGATGGCTACCGCAGCACCAAAGGGCACCGCGAACGACGTCGGCGGGGCGCATCTGAAGGGCGCCTATACCATCATCGATCACACCTATGACGTGGTGGTGGTGGGCGCGGGCGGATCGGGCCTGCGCGCAACGATGGGCGCGGCCGAAGCGGGCCTGCGCACCGCGAACATCTCAAAGGTCTTCCCGACGCGCTCGCACACCGTGGCAGCGCAGGGCGGGATCGCCGCATCGCTTGGCAACAATTCGCCCGATCACTGGACCTGGCACATGTATGACACCGTCAAGGGGTCGGACTGGCTGGGCGATCAGGACGCGATCGAATATCTTGCACGCGAGGCGCCTGCTGCGGTTTACGAGCTTGAACACGCCGGCGTGCCGTTCAGCCGCAATGCCGATGGCACGATCTACCAGCGCCCGTTCGGCGGCCACATGCAGAACATGGGCGCCGGCCCGCCGGTGCAGCGCACCTGCGCCGCAGCCGACCGCACTGGCCACGCCATGCTCCATGCGCTCTACCAGCAGAGCCTGAAGTATGACGCGGACTTCTTCATCGAATATTTTGCGCTCGATCTGATCATGTCCGAAGTGAGCGGGGTGAAGCAGTGCGTCGGCGTGATGGCGATGTGCCTTGATGACGGCACGATCCACCGCTTCCGCGCGCAGTCGGTCGTGCTCGCGACCGGCGGCTATGGCCGCTGCTACTACACCGCGACCTCGGCCCACACCTGCACCGGCGACGGCGGCGGGATGGTGCTGCGCGCAGGCCTGCCGCTGCAGGACATGGAGTTCGTCCAGTTCCACCCGACCGGCATCTACGGCGCGGGCGTGCTGATCACCGAAGGCGCGCGCGGCGAGGGTGGCTATCTCACCAACTCGCAAGGCGAGCGCTTCATGGAACGCTATGCGCCTTCCGCGAAGGACCTCGCGAGCCGCGATGTCGTGTCGCGCTCGATGGCTCTCGAAATGCGTGAAGGGCGCGGCGTCGGGCCGGATGGCGACCACATCTACCTGCACCTCGATCACATCGATCCCAAGGTGCTGGCCGAGCGCCTGCCGGGGATTACCGAAAGCGGCAAGATCTTTGCCGGTGTCGATCTCACCCGCCAGCCGCTCCCCGTCACCCCGACGGTGCATTACAACATGGGCGGCGTGCCGTGCAACTATCACGGGCAGGTCGTGACCTTGGGGCCGGACGGCAATCCGGATACCGTTATCCCCGGGCTCTATGCCGTGGGCGAAGCGGCCTGCGTTTCGGTCCACGGGGCGAACCGTCTGGGCTCGAACTCGCTGATCGACCTTGTGGTGTTCGGCCGCGCGACTGGCCACCACCTGCGTGACAATCTGACGCCGAATGCCAAGCAGGCGGAACTGCCCGCCGACAGCGCGGACTTCGCGCTGACCCGGTTAGATCACTTCCGCTATGCGCAAGGCGGCTCGCCCACCGCGCAGATTCGCGCGGAGATGCAGAAGGCAATGCAGAAGCACTGCGCGGTGTTCCGCGACCAGAAACTGATGGACGAGGGCGTGGCCAAGCTCGCCGAGCAGAACAAGCGGATGGAGGACATCCACGTCACCGACAAGTCGCTGATCTGGAACTCCGATCTGATCGAGACGCTCGAACTCGACAACCTGATGGCGCAGGCGAATGTGACGATGGCTTCGGCGGCGAACCGCAAAGAAAGCCGAGGCGCCCACGCGCACGAGGACTTCCCCAACCGCAACGATGCCGATTGGATGAAGCACACCATCGCCTGGTTCGACGGCTGGGGCGGCCGCGGCAGCAACAGCCGGCTCGATTACCGTCCGGTCCACGAATACACGCTGACGGACGATATTGCCTATATCGAGCCCAAGGCGCGCGTTTACTGATCGCTGCCACCGGCTACGCCTGAGGCTAACGGAAGGCCCGGTCTCCCCAAGGGATCGGGCCTTTCCTCTGTTCGGGCGCGCACGCCCCGCTTGACGCTTGCCAATGTCGCAGGCAGCTTGTCCGCCAATGAACAGGGGCGCGATCATCGGCGGGTCTTGGGCTGGGGCCTTGGCGGCATTGCTGGCCGTGCCCGCGCTGTCGCAGTCGCCCGCGCCCAATCCCAACCAGCCCCCGCCGCATACCTTGCCCTATCCCGATCTCGGCAGCGGGGAGAGCCGGCCCGAGCGGCGCAAGTCCTATGAACTCGCGCCCGAATTGCAGCGCGGGGTCAGCGCCGCGCAGATCCGCGACCAGCAGCGCCGGCTCGATAGCGCGCTCGCCGCGCTTGCCCCCCAAACCCCCGGCACGCTTGACGCCTTCGTCGTCACCATCGCGCTCGACAGCGATCCGGTCTTCGCCCGCGAGGCGCGCGAGGCGGCGCGGGTGCTTTCGGCGCGGTACGGCGCTGGGGGGCGAACGCTGACGCTCGCCGGGCCGGACGGGACGCGCGACGATGCGCCGCATGGCTCGATCACCGCGCTGGTGCTGGCGCTCAGCCATATCGGCAGCCTGATGGCCCCCTCCGAGGATGTGCTGGTGCTCTACACCACCAGCCACGGGCTGGATCTGGGTCTGGCCTATCATTACGGCGATACCGGTTACGGCGTCCTCTCACCCGCAAGGCTCAAGGCGGCGCTGGAGGAGGCGGGGATCAGGCGCCGCGTGCTGATCCTGTCGGCCTGCTATTCGGGGGTGTTCATCCCCGAACTTGCCAGCCCTGACACCGCAATCCTCACCGCCGCTGCTGCCACGCGCACCTCGTTCGGCTGCGCGGCGGAGAATGACTGGACCTACTTCGGCGACGCGCTGATCAACCGCGCGCTGCGCCAGCCGGTGGCTCTGGACGAGGCGGCGCAGCTGGCAGGGCGATCGGTCGCGGAGTGGGAGACCAAGGCGCGCGTGCTTGCCTCGCTGCCGCAGACCAGCATCGGGGCGGACGCGAAGGGCTGGCTGCCGCAGATCGAAGCCGGGATGCCGCGGCAGGCGAGCGCGCCGGTGGGCCGCCCGGCCTTCGATCCGGCGGCGTTTACGGTGCCGGTGCGCGCCGGGCAGAAATGATCTTCACCGGTTTCGCCAGCATCTCGCCTTTCATCCAGCCTTCGCCCGCCTCGGGATCGACCGGGGTCGCGTGAATTTTTGCGACCACGTCCATCCCTTCGGTGACGTAGCCGAACACGGCGTAGCCGCTCTTCCACACCGGATCGCTGGAGCCAGGATCGGCGTTGAGGCCGGTCTGATCCTCGATCATGATCGAAAAGTCGCCATTGGCCGTGCCCGGTGCGCCCATCGCCATTGACAGCGCGCCGTGGGTGTGGGTGAGGCCAGTCTGGCTGGTCGGCTCGTGGGTGATGCCGGGCAGGATGCGCTTGGCCTCCCACCGCGTGCCGCCTTGCAGCAGGCCATTTGGCTTCGGCTCGCGGTCCAGCCGCATCGCGCGGTAGAACACCGTCCCGTCAAACCGCTTCTCGTCGACATAGCGCAGAAAATTGGCCGCGGTGACCGGCGCGCGTTCGGTTTCGAGCGCAATGATGATCGCGCCGAGTTCGGTGGTCAGCACCACGCTGGTGCTGGCGGCCGCAGGGAAGGGGCGCTTGCCCGGGCGGGCGGTCGCTTGTGTCGGCGCAGCGGCGGCGACCACGGCCTGCGCCTGGGCCGAGGGGGTGGTCCCGGCGATTTCGAACTTCATCAGCAGCGTGCGCTGGCATCCCGCGCCGGGCTTGGTGTCGCAATTGCGGGAATTGTCGTCTGAGACGAGGTAAAGGAAGCTTCCGCGCTCGGTTTCGCGCAAGGCCAGCCCCTCGAAATTGTCGAGCGCGAGCGGCGGGGCGAGGACGGCGAGCGGGGCGGCGCTGTTGTCAGGCGCAAGCTTCAGGATCGCGGCGCGGTTGCCTGCGCCCGGCGTAAAGCTGCGGAACAGGACGTAGCAGGTGCCGTTATCGGCGCAGTCGGCATCGGTCGGCACGCCGCCGGCCTCGGCGATTCCGGCAGGCGCGGGCAGGGCAAAGCTTTGCGCGCCCGCCGCGGTGATCCGCAGGCAATTGGGGCGCGCCGGATCGGCCCACTCGCCGCACACCAGCAGCCCGCCCGCAGAGGCGGCGAGCGTCTCGATCCCGGCATTGGCCTCGGCCCCAGCGAGCAGCACCGCGGCGCGATCCTCGCTGCCGGTCGCCGCGCCGCCGAATTCGGCATAGCGTGCAATGCGGTGCTCGCGCTCGAAGGCGATCAGCCATGTGCCGTCCGGCAGGCGCGCGATCGCCTCGGCATCGCCGCGCTCCTTGTTGCCGAGCTTGCCGCCCTTGGCATCTTTGAGCGGCGCGATGGTGATGCCCGAGACATCGACCAGCCGCCCCTTCACATCCTCGGGCGTGAGCACCAGCCAGCGCCCGTCATCGCTGACCGCGTGGAGCGCGCCGTCGTGCCATTCGAGCCCCGATATACCGCCGATCCCGGCCTTGTCGGGCATGATCTCCAACCCGCCGCGGAAGATCAGCTCGCCCACCTGTTTCTCCGGCTCGCCCGGTGCGATTTCGGCAGGTTGGGTGAGCGGCAGGAATTCCTCCGTCTCGGTTTGCGCCAGCGCGGGGGCGGCAAGAGCGAGGAGCAGGGTGGACAGGATCGCGCGGTTTGTCATTCGTCCGAGCATATCGGCGGCTCGTCGAGGCGCAAGCGGGCAAGTGGGTCGTTCATCGGGCGGCAATGTTTACAACCGTAGCCGTTGTGACTACAGTTGTAATCAGTCGTCAGGGAGTCAGCCACGTGAACACCCCGGAAGATACTGCCCACGAACGCATCACCGATGCCGAATATGCGGTTATGGATGCCCTGTGGGAGCGTCCGCGCCAGACCGCTACTGATGTGTGCGAGGCGGTGTGCGCCGCGCGCGGCTGGAGCCTCGCCACGGTCAAGACGCTGCTGGCGCGGCTGGTGCAGAAGGGTGCGATTGCCTCGGCGCCCGATGGCCGGCGCTATCTCTACACGCCTCTGATTGCGCGCGACGCCTATGTCGGGGGCGAATCGCGGCGGCTGGTTGACCGGTTGTTCGGTGGCAGCGCCGTCTCTCTGGTCGCGCATCTGGCCGAAAGCGAGGCGCTCACCGAAGACGATCTTGCCGATATCGAGGCACTGCTGAAGGAGCTGCGGCCATGATCGGGGTGATCGTCCATACGCTGGTGTGGACCGGAGTGCTGATAGCGCTGGTGTTGCTGGTGCGCCGTCCGGTGGCGCGCTGGTGCGGGCCGCAGGTTACCTATGCGCTGTGGGCGCTGCCGATGCTGCGGCTTGTGCTGCCGCCGATTACGGTGCCGGCCTGGATGGCGCCGCCGCCCGCTGCCGAACCGGTCGCCGCCCCGCTGCCGGCGCAAGAGCTGGCGGTGTGGCAGGCGGCTGAACCCGCCAGCGCTGCGCCGTTGCAAACCTCGCCCGCGGCCGGGTTCGATGTCATCGCGCTGCTGACCGACTGGCCGGTCACCGAGGCGCTGCTGCTGGCATGGTTGGGCGGGGCAGGGGTGTTCCTGTGGCGCCGCTTTGCCGCCTATTTCGAACTGCGCGATGAATTGCTCGCCGATGCGCGCGAGGTCGGGCGTATTCCGGCGCTGCTGGGCGCGATCCGGCTGGTCGAGACCCCCGGCACTGCGGCCCCGCTGGCGTTCGGCGTGCTCGATCCTGTGATCGCGCTGCCGCCCGGATTCATGGCGCTGCATGATCGCCGCGCCCGTGATCTGGCACTGGCGCACGAGCTGGCGCATCATCGCGGGTTCGATCTGGTGATCAATGTCATCGTGCAGCCGCTGTTTGCGCTGCACTGGTGGAACCCGCTGGGCCGCTACGGCTGGCTGGCGCTGCGGCGCGATCAGGAAGCGGCCTGTGATGCCCGCGTGATCGCCCGCGCCGATGCCGAAGAGCGCGCCGCCTATGCCCTTTTGATTGCCCGCTTTGCCGCCAGTCCCAACGCCGCGCCGATTGCCGCGATGACCGCGCCGATGGCCTGCCCTGTGCTGGGCGAGAAATCCATTGTCGAACGTCTGAGGAGCCTGTCCATGTCCCATTCTTCGCCGCGCAGCCGGATCGCCGGCGGCGCTGTGCTCGGCGCTGCCCTGATGATCCTGCCGCTCACGGCATCGATCAGCTACGCCGCGAGCGAAACCACGCAGGAAGTACCCGAGCCGCCCGCACCGCCCGCACCTCCGTCACCGCCCGAAGCGCCGCTGCCACCCGAGCCGCCGCTGCCGCCCGAAGCCCCGACTCCGCCCGAAGGCGCTGGCAATGTTGAGGTCATCGAACGCGTGTTCACGGGCGAGGACGGCAAGGAAAAGCGCGTGCGCATGGTGGTTCGCAGCGGGCCTGACGGCGCGGCGATGGACGGCACTATGGCCGAACTCGAAGGCCTTGATCCGGCCGATCGCGAGGAAATCCTTGCCGGTCTGCGCGAAGGTCTGGCCGAAGCCGACCGCGCGCTCGCCGATCTGCCGCGCATCATGGCCGAAGCTCAGGCCGCTGCCGATGGTGCGCGAGCGGCTAGCCAGAACCGGGTGATCGTGCGCCACGAATGCAAGCCCGGCAGCGAGGAAGTGAGCGAGAGCACCACCAGCAACGGCACGCAGGTGGTCAGCATCTGCCAGTCGCGGGTCTACGCCTCGGCGCGCAAGGGGCTCGAGGAAGCCCGCGCCGAGATTGCAGCCGACAAGGACATCCCCGAGGAAACCCGCAAGCAGATCCTCAAGGAGCTTGATCGCACCCTCGCGCGGTGGGGCGAGAAGGAAGGCTGAGGCGGGGCTACTTGCCCGGCTTGGCCGCAGGCCTGGGCCGCGCGGGGTATTTGCACCCGCGGCCCAGCCCCACACCTTTGAGGAAACCGCGCCGTACCATGCCCGCAGTAAAGGCGGCTTGCAGGGCGCGCTCGTTGCTGGCCGCACCGGTCACTTCGCGCACGATGCTGCGGAAGGGGATGATCGAGCCGACCACGCTCTCTCCGATCCGCCCCTCGCTCAAGCGGTCTTTGCCGTCGCTTTCGGCGATATCGTAATCCGCGCCGAGCACACGATCGAGCTCGGCAATATCGCCGATGATCACTTTGCAGTTTTTCAGCCGCGCGGTCTCGTAGGGGCTCTCCACCGCGACCCGCAGGGGCTCGGGAATATCCTTGGGGTCGATATTGAGATCGCGCAGCGGGGTCTTGGCGACCTCGGTGACATCGGGTTCGGGCATGACCTGCGTGAGCACCGGCGCAGGCGCGGCGAGTGCCATTAGCAGGGCAAGCTTATGCCCCTTCGAAAAAGACATCGCAGGCGGCATCATCCTGGCTTTCCAATCCGAGCTTGAGCGCCGCCATGCGCTGGCGGCTGGTGCCGTGCGTGAAGCTCTCGGGGTTGATGCGTTGTCCGGCGCCGCGTTGCAAGGTATCATCCCCGATCGCGCTGGCGGCGGCGAGGCCTTCTTCGAGGTCGCCCGCCTCGATCCGGTCGCGATTTTTGCCCGCCCACATCCCGGCATAGCAATCGGCCTGCAACTCCATCGCCACTTGCAGCTGGTTGGAGGACGAAGGATTGCGCTGCTGCGCCTGCCTGACCTGATCGGACAGCCCGGTGATGCTCTGGATGTGGTGGCCATATTCATGCGCGATCACATAGAGCCGCGCGAAATCGCCCCCCGTGCCCGACATCTGCGCGAGGGTGTCGTAGAAGCTGGTGTCGATATAGATGCCCTTGTCGGCCGGGCAGTAGAACGGCCCCACCGCCGAGGTAGCGCTGCCGCAGCCTTCGGTTGCGACCCGCCCGTCGCGGTAGAGATCGAGCACCGGGCGCGAGAACGGAATGCGGTTGCGCTCGAAGGTTGCGGCCCAGGTGGCATTGAGGCTGGCGAGCGCGCCGCAGGCTTCGGTGGCGTAGGCGTTGACAGCGCAGACCTGTTCCTCGCTCATGTCGCTGCTGCTGCCACTGGCAGGCGCGGTCTGCTGTTGGACGCCTTCGACCATGCCGATGGTCTGCATCGGGTCGAGCCCGAACACCACCGCGCCGATCAGCGCGATCACCAGTGTGCCGCAACCGATGCCGCCTGCGCGCCCCATTCCGCCGCCGCCGCTCGAACGGACATCAATGTCGCCGCTGTCGTATGGCCCGAGCTTCATGTGTCATTCCCCCGCCTGTTCAATTCGCTGGACAGCCGCATCGCGCGCGGCAAAAGCAAAGGCCAGCCGCATACAATTGCAGGAGTTGTCGCCAATGCTCAAGGGCAAGAATCTCGCAGGCAAGCGGGCGCTCGTGACCGGCTCGACCTCCGGGATCGGGCTGGCGGTGGCGCGCGCGCTGGCGGCCGAGGGCGCCGAGGTGGTGCTGAACGGGCTGGGCGATGCGGCGGCAATTGCCGTGCTGTGCAAGGAACTGGGCGCGAGCTACAACGGCGCCAACCTGATGGACGCAGGCGCGATCGCGCAAATGATGGCCGATGTCTGCCCGATCGACATCCTCGTCAACAATGCCGGGATGCAGCACGTCGCCCCGGTCGAGGAGTTTCAGCCCGAAAAGTGGGACGCGATTCTGGCGCTTAACCTTTCGGCCGCGTTTCACACCACGCGCCTGGCGGTGCCCGGGATGAAGGCGAAAGGCTGGGGCCGGATCATCAACACCGCCAGCGCGCATTCGCTCGCCGCCTCGCCGTTCAAGAGCGCCTATGTCGCGGCCAAGCACGGGCTGGCGGGCTTCACCAAGACCATCGCGCTCGAACTCGCCACACACGGCGTCACTGCCAATTGTATCAGCCCGGGCTATGTCTGGACCCCGTTGGTGGAAAACCAGATCCCCGACACCATGGCCGCGCGCGGGATGACCCGCGAGGCGGTGATCAACGACGTGCTGCTCGCCAAGCAGCCGACCAAGAACTTTGTCCTGCCCGAAGATGTCGCGGCGCTGGCGGTGTTCCTGTGCGGCGAGGCAGCGCGCAACATCACCGGCGCCAATTACAGCATCGACGGGGGCTGGACCGCCGAATGAGGTTCAACCGCTTGCGTCTTGTGGTGGCGGTGGCGGCAAGCCTGATGCTCGCCGCCTGCGCGCGCGCGCCTCTTACGAGCAGCGTGCCGCCGAGCGAACGCGCCGGGATCGAGCAGCGCCTCAGCGCCGATATCGCGGTGCTGGCGAGTGATGATCTCGCCGGTCGCAAGCCGGGCACGCCGGGCGGGCGGGCGACCATTGAATATCTCGAAAAGCGCTTTGGCGAGGTCGGTCTGGTTACCGGCACCAATGATCCCGGCTCCTATTGGCGCATGCCGGTCGATCTGGTGGCAACCGAGCCGCAGACCAGCCGGCTGACGCTGATCCAGGGCCGCAAAAGCGTGATCGTGCCCGATAGCGATGCCGCCGTCTTCACCCCGCGCCGCCGCGCGATTGCCGCGAGCGGGCCGGGGACGGGCGTTCCGGTGGTGTTTGTCGGCAATGGCGACGGCTCGGTGCTGGGCGATGCCATGGCCGGCGCGGTCGCGGTGATGCTGCCGGATCCCGGGCGCGTTGCTGCGCGGGCCGAGGCCCTGTTCCGTCAACGCGCGACGGCGGTGGTGACCGTGCTCCCCGATGCTCAGGCGCTCGCTGCGGTGCGCCGCACCCAGGAGCGCGGCCCGGTGCAGCTCGCTCTCGAGGAGCAGGACACGCTCTCGGCCTATATCACCGAAGCCGCGCTCGTCGGCGTGCTCGGTGCCAAGCGCTGGGCCATGCTCAAGGCCGAGGCGCAGCACAGCGATTTCGCCCCGCTCGAACTCAACCTTGCCGTGAATATCGAGGCTACCTCGGACCGCCGCGAATTTCCCAGCCAGAATGTGCTCGGGCTGATCTCCGGCACTGTGCCGGGATCGGGCGCGGTGCTGCTGCTGGCACATTGGGATCATCTCGGCGAATGCGGCCCGCCCGATGCATCCGACCGGATCTGCAACGGCGCGGCTGACAATGCCAGCGGCGTGGCGATGATGCTGGAGCTTGTACGACGGCTCAAGGCCGGACCGCCGCTCGGGCGCGACGTCTATGTGCTCGCCACCAGCGCCGAGGAGGCCGGGTTGCTCGGCGCCCGCGCCTTTGTCAGGAACACGCCGGTGCCGCTCGACCGGATCGTGGCGGCCTTCAACTTCGACATGATGGCGGTCGCACCGGCCGGAAGCCCGCTTGGCTTCATCGGGCGCGGCCAGACGCCGCTCGATCCGGTGATCCTCGATGAGGTCGCAAAGCGCGGGCGGGTGATTGGCGACCAGAGCCTCGCGGATAGCTTCCTCCAGCGGCAGGACGGCTGGGTGCTGCTCCAGAAGGGCGTTCCGACGGTGTTGCTGTCGAGCACCTATGGTTCGCGCAAGGTGCTCGATCCTTTCCTCGCCAGCCGCTACCACCGTGCGGGCGATGAAGCCGAGGTGGTGGAGCTGGGCGGGGCGATCGACGATCTGCTGTTGCACGAGGCGCTGATCCGCCAGCTGGCCGATCCCGCGCGCTATTCGCCACCCGCTGCTGTCGCACCCTAGCGCAATCGGCAAACCGCGGTTACATGGGCCGCCACGAATCTCCCCCGCCGGAGATCCCCTCTCGTAATTGAAAGTGGCGCACATGGATATCCCGCTCGGCCTGACCTTTGACGATGTTCTGCTCCGCCCCGCGGAAAGCAACGTCCTGCCGAGCATGGCCGATACCTCGACCCGGCTGACCCGCGAGATCAGAATGAGTATTCCGGTACTGTCCTCGGCGATGGACACCGTGACCGAGGCCGACATGGCGATCGCGATGGCGCAGCTGGGCGGGATCGGTGTGTTGCACCGCAATCTCGATATCGATGCGCAATGCGCTGCGGTGCGTGCGGTCAAGCGTTACGAGAGCGGCATGGTGGTCAACCCGATCACCATCCACCCCGATGCCACGCTGGGCGAGGCGCAGGCGCTTATGCAGCTTCACCGCATCAGCGGCATTCCGGTGGTGGATGCAGGCGGCCGGCTGGTCGGCATTCTCACCAACCGCGATGTGCGCTTTGCCGAGAACCCCTTGCAGCCGGTGCGCGAACTTATGACCACCGAGAACCTCGCCACCGTGCCGCTCGGCACCGGGCAGGAAGAGGCGCGCCGCCTGCTCCATTCGCGCCGGATCGAGAAGCTGCTGGTGGTCGATGATGCCTTCCATTGCATCGGTCTGATCACCGTCAAGGACATCGAAAAGGCGGTCAATTACCCCAACGCCACCAAGGACGGCACCGGCCGCTTGCGCGCCGCGGCGGCCACCACTGTGGGCGATGCCGGCTTTGCCCGCACCGAAGCCCTGGTCGATGCCGAGGTTGACGTGATCGTGATCGACACCGCCCACGGCCACAATATCGAAGTCGCCCGCGCGGTCGAGCGGGTGAAGAAGCTCTCCAATTCGGTGCAGGTGATCGCAGGCAATGTCGCCACCGCCGAAGCGACCCGCGCACTGGTCGATGCCGGGGCCGATGCGGTCAAGGTCGGGATCGGGCCGGGCTCGATCTGCACCACCCGCGTGGTCGCAGGCGTGGGCGTGCCGCAGCTGACCGCGATCATGGAAAGCGCCGCCGAAGCGGCCAAGTCGGGCGTGCCGGTGATTGCCGATGGCGGCCTGCGCACCTCTGGCGATGCCGCCAAGGCGCTGGCGGCGGGGGCGTCGAGCGTTATGATCGGCTCGATGCTGGCAGGCACCACCGAAAGCCCGGGCGAGGTGTTCCTCTACCAGGGCCGCAGCTACAAGGCCTATCGCGGCATGGGCTCGGTCGGTGCGATGGCGCGCGGCTCGGCTGACCGCTATTTCCAGCAGGACGTCTCGGCGATGAAGCTGGTGCCCGAGGGGATCGAGGGCCAGGTGCCTTTCAAGGGCCCGGCGGCGGACGTGGTCCACCAGCTGGTCGGCGGGGTCAAGGCGGCGATGGGCTACACCGGCTCGCGCACGATCACCGAATTGCAGGAACGCGCCAAATTCGTGCGGATCACCAATGCCGGTCTGTCCGAAAGCCATGTGCATGATGTGGCGATCACCCGAGAGGCACCCAATTATCCTACGCGCTAGGCCCCGTTCATGATCCCCGCTGCCCGCGTGCAGGCGGCGATCGAGCTGCTCGATATGATCATTCCGGCCGCGCGCGGGAAAGGAGCGCCCGCTGACCGGATCATCGCCGAATATTTCCGTGCGCGCCGCTATGCCGGTTCCAAGGATCGCCGCGCGGTGCGCGATCTGGTCTATCAGGCGATCCGCCTGTGCGGCCCGGTGCCCGAAAGCGGGCGCGCTGCAATGCTGGCCGTGGCGTCGGCGGACCCTGCCATCGCCGCGCTGTTCGATGGCTCGCAGCATGGTCCGGCTGTCCGCGCCGAGGGCGAGGCGATCGCCAAGACCGGCCTTGCCCCCAAATGGCTCGCGGCTGCCTTGCGCGCCTCGGGGCTGGGCGGGCCGGAGATTGCCGCGATGCTGGGCCGCGCGCCGCTCGACATCCGGGTCAATGCGCTCAAGGCTGACCGCGACGCCATCGCACTGCCCGAAGCGGGCGAACCGCTCGCCGCCGCGCAGGGCCTGCGCTTTGCCTCGGGCACGCAGGTCGAGCAGTGGCAGGCCTATGCCGACGGCCTGATCGAAGTGCAGGACCTCGGCAGCCAGCTGATCATCGAGGCCTTGCCGGTGGCTCCGGGCGATACCATCATCGATCTGTGCGCAGGCGGCGGCGGCAAGACGCTGGCGCTGGCCGCACGGCTCGGCAATGCCGCGAGCATTATCGCGGCCGATACCGACAAGCGGCGTCTGGGCAACCTTGCCCCGCGCGCCGAGCGGGCCGGCGCCCAGATCGATCACACTGTGCTGCTCGATCCGACCCGCGAGATGCGCGTGCTGGGCAATTGGGCGGGTAAGGCCGATCACGTGCTGGTCGATGCGCCGTGTTCGGGCAGCGGGACATGGCGCAGAAGCCCCGAAGGACGCTGGCGACTCGATCCGGCGGAACTGGCGCGGCTCAATGCCTTGCAGGATCATGTGCTCGAGATCGGCTCCTATCTGGTGCGGCCCGGCGGGACGCTGTCCTTCGTCACCTGCTCGCTGTTCGATAGCGAGGGCACGGATCGGATTACCGCCTTCCTCACCCGCCATCCCGGCTGGCAGGCCGAACCCCTGAGCCTGCCCCTGGGCCGCGCGCATGGCAAAGGTTACCGGCTCGATCCGCTTCATGACGGGACGGATGGTTTTTTCATCGCCTGCCTGCGTTCACCATGATACGCTCCGGCGTTATGACCCAGCCTTCCGGTTCCCGGTCTCAAGCACTGAAGGAGCTTCTGATGCGTTTTGCGCCTGCTGCCGCCGCTCTCTCGCTATGTCTGGCCATGACGGCGAGCGTGCTCAGTGCCGGGCCGGGCGCTGCGCCCGATCCGCGCGCGGCGGCGCTGATTGCGCAGGGGCAGGCGGCGCTCAAGGCGGGCGAGTCGCAGGCCGCGATTGACGCCTTCGAGGCGGCGCTGGCGGTCGATCCGGGCCACACCCCGATTTTCATCAACCTCGCCGAAGCCGCACGCCAGCAGGGGCTGCAGGGCAAGGCGATCCGATTCTACCGCGAGGCGCTGGAGCGTGATCCGGGTAATTTCGCCGCGATCGCGGGCGAAGGCGCGGCGCTGGTCGAAAAGGGCGCGCTCGAGAAAGCCAAGCGCAACCTCGCCAAGCTGCAAAGCCTGTGCGGCGATGCCTGTCCCGAGACGGTCGCGCTGCAAGGCACCATCGCCCGCGGCCCCTCGACCCGTCTGGCCGCCGAAAGCAGCGCAGAGAAGGGCCCTTCGAGCAACTAGGCCTTGGCGCTCAGATCATCGGGCCGAACTCCGCCACCAGCGCTTCATAGACATCGCGTTTGAACGGGACGATGAGCGCAGGCAGATCGGCCGGGGCGACCCATTTCCATTCGTTGAACTCGGGCGGATCATGCGCTTCGAGGTCGATATCGGCATCTCTGCCGAGGAAGCGGCCGAGGAACCAATATTGCTCCTGCCCGCGATATTTGCCCTTCCACACCTTGCCCAGCAATTCGGGCGGCAGGTCGTAGAGGAAGGGCTGCGCGCCTTGGGCGATGATCTCGACGAGATGTTCGGCCACGCCGATTTCCTCGTGCAATTCGCGCAGCGCGGCGGCTTGCACATCCTCGCCCCTGTCGATCCCGCCCTGCGGCATCTGCCAGAAGCCGTGGGCGCTGGGGTCGATCCGCTGGCCGACGAACACCAGCCCTTCGGCGTTCACCAGCATGAAGCCCGCGCAGGGGCGATAGGGCAGGCCTTCTGGGCTCATTCGGGGCTCGCCAGCATGAAGCGCATCGCGGCGATGATGCGTTCGAGATCGCGCTGCGTCGATGGCACCGCGCCGCGAAGGTTGGTGAAGCTATGCGTCACCCCGCGCATTTCGAGGAACACGCAGTCGCGCCCGGCATCGACCAGCGCATGCGCATAGGCGCGGCCCGAATCGCGGATCGGATCGAGGCTGGCGGTGACGACGATGGTCGGCGGGGCATTGCTGTGGTCGCCGAGGATCGGGAAGCCGCGCGGGTCGCTTCGGTCAGCGCCGTAAGCCGCATCGAAGAAGGCCATGGTGTCGGCGGTGAGCAGGAAGCCTTCCGAAAAGGCCGCCATGCTGGCCGAGCCATTGGTGTCGGCGACCAGCGGGAAGATCGGCACTTGCAGCACCACCGGCACCGCGGCGGGGTTGGCGCCCAGCAATTGCGGGATGACGACAGCGGCATTGCCGCCCGCGCTGTCACCGATGGTGATGATGCCGGTGGCGAGGCGGCCAAGCTCTGCGGGGCTGGAAGCCACCCAGCGCGTCGCCGCCTCGCAATCGAGGATCGCGGCGGGGAAGGGCGCTTCGGGCGCGCGGGCGTAGTGCACCGCGACCAGCGGCAGATCTACAGCCGCGGCAATCTCGGTGCAGAGCGCATGGTGCGTCTCGAGATCGCCGATCACGAAGCCGCCGCCGTGGTAGAACATCACCACCTGCGTGGCCTCGTCGCGGGTCTCGCGCGCGTCGTAGAGGCGCAGCGGAATGTCGCCGGCGGGGCCGGGGCAGGCGAGGTTGCGGATCACGGGCAGCGCGCGGGCCGGGCGGTCGGCGATGCCGTGCATCACGATATAGGACTGGCGCGCCTCTTCCAGCGTCATGTCGGCAAGCTTGGGGCCGGACGCCGCCGCGGCCGCCATCATGTCGAGGAAGCCCTTCATGTCGGGGCGGATATAGGGCGCGTCGGTCATTGCGTGGTTCTCTCCGGTGTCTTTGGCGCTGCGATAGGCGAGGGCGGGCGCATGTGCCAAGCGCATTTGCGGTTCACTTGGGCAAAGCGCCGCGCTAGCCAGCGAAGTCATGGACAATCTGACACATAGCCTTGTCGGCGCGGTGCTGGGGCAGGCGGGGCTGAAGCGCACCACGGGCCTTGCGATGCCCGCGCTGATCATCGGCGCGAACCTGCCCGATGTGGACGCGGCGTGCTTTTTCTGGCTGGAGGGGCTGGAGCATCTCGCCTTCCGCAGAGGCATCACCCACGGCCCGCCCGCGCTGGTGCTGCTGCCCTTGGTGCTGGCGGGGCTGTTGTGGGGCTGGGACCGCTGGCAGACGAAGCGCGGCACAAGGCCCGAGGCGCGGCTGCCGGTGCGGTTTGAGCGGCTCTATGCGATGGCCTTTATCGGGTGCCTGACGCACCCGGCGATGGACTGGCTCAACGTGTACGGCATCCGGCTGCTCGAGCCGTTCTCCTCGCATTGGTTCTACGGCGACACGCTGTTCATCATCGACCCGTGGCTGTGGGCGATGTTGATCGCGGCGGTGTGGGTTTCGCGGCGGCGGGAGAAGGCGGGCGGGGCGTCGACGCGGCCTGCTCGGGTTGGGATTGCGGTTGGGCTGGCCTATGTCGGGTTGAATGGGACGATGACCTGGCTCGACCAGCACACGCGCGGGACGACGACCGAGCCCTATCCGCAAGCGTTCATTGCCTCGCCGGTGCCGCTGGCGTTCTGGCGCCGCGAGCAGGTGGCGCAGCTTCACGACAGTCGCTGGATTTCGAGCGATTGGCCGGGGTCTGATTTCGGTTACGGCTACGCCAATTCCGAAGCTGCACAATGTGCGCTGCCCAGCCTCACCAAGGCGCGCCGCACCAACTCCCAGCTCGACGCCTTCCTGTTCTGGTCGCGCGCGCCCTTCCTCACCCGCGCGGCGGATGGCTCGGTGATCCTGCGCGACGCGCGCTTCACCGACCCGCGCGTGGGGGACAGGTTCAGTCTCCCTCTGCCCGATGTGAAGTGTGAGGAACTTCCGCGCCTCTGATTCGTCATTGCAGGGAGCTGAAAGCGGAAGCGTAGCTGGGCAAAGCCACCAAGCAATCCATGGCCCTCACGGTTCCGCCGTGGATTGCCGCGGCGAATGCGTCGCCTCGCAATGACGAATGATCTGAGGAATTGAATGACCCAACTCGTATGGCTGCGGCGCGATCTACGGCGGGCTGACAATCCTGCGCTCTATCACGCGGCCAAGGCTGGGCCAGTCGTCGCCGTCTATGTGCTCGACGACGAAAGCCCCAGGCACCACGCCTATGGCGGCGCCTCGCGCTGGTGGCTGCATCACTCGCTGGCGAGTCTCGCGCAGAGCCTGGAAGCGCGCGGCTCCAAGCTGATCCTGCGGCGCGGCGATGCGGTCGAGGAACTCGCCAAGCTGGCGGCGGAGGTCGGCGCGGTAACCATCCATGCTAACCGGCACTACGAACCATGGTGGCGCAAGGCGCAGGGCAAGCTCGCGGAGAAGCTCGACTTGCACCTGCACGACGGCAACTACCTGATGCCGCCGGGCAGCATCACCACCGGCACCGGCGGGCAATACAAGATCTACACCCCGTTCAGCCGCGCCGTCCGCGCCGCATTCCCGCCGCGTGATGAACTGCCTGCGCCCGAGAGCATCACCGCGCCGGCCAACTGGCCCGGGAGTGATGACCTCGCCTCGTGGAACCTGCTCCCGACCACACCCGATTGGTCAGCAGCGATGCGCGATTTCTGGCAGGTCGGCGAAGAAGCCGCGCACGCCCGCCTTGCCGCATGGGAAGCCGACGTCGACGACTACGACGACAAGCGCAATTTCCCCTCGGTCGACAAGGTCTCGCGCCTCTCGCCCCACCTGCATTTCGGCGAAATCTCTCCGATCCAGATCTGGCACGCCCTGAAAGGCCACAAATCCAAAGGCTGGTTTATCTTCGAGGGCGAGCTGATCTGGCGCGACTATTCGCAGAACGCGATCCTGCAATTCCCCGCCTATGCCTCGCAGAACTACCGTGAGGATTTCGACCGCTTCCCCTGGCGCGACCCCGCGACCGATCCCGCTGCCGCGCGCGATCTTAAGGCCTGGCAGCAGGGCCGCACCGGCTACCCGATCGTCGATGCCGGGATGCGCCAGCTGTGGCAGACCGGCTGGATGCACAACCGCGTGCGGATGATCACCGCGAGCTTCCTCATCAAGCACCTGCTGATCGACTGGCGCGAGGGCGAGAAGTGGTTCTGGGACACGCTTGTGGACGCGGACTACGCCTCGAACGCCGCCAACTGGCAATGGACTGCAGGGACGGGCGTGGATTCCAACATGTTCAGTCGGATCATGGCGCCGCTCTCGCAGTCCGAGAAGTTCGACGCCGCGCGCTATATCCGCACCTATGTCCCTGAACTGAAGGGGCTGGAGGAGCCCTATCTGCACGATCCCGAGGAATTCGGGCGGCGGCCAGCGGGCTATCCGCGCAAGATCGTCCCCCACCGCGCCGCGCGCGAGCGGGCGCTGGCGGCCTTGAAGGCGATGAAGGACGGCTGAGTAAGGCTTGCTCCTGTGCACCCCCTCCGCCTATGCCTTCGCGCATAACAGACGAGAGGGTGAGAATGATGGGCCGGATCACAATCATGGTTTCAGGCGCGGTGCTGGCGGTAATGCTGGTGGGATGCACGGGCAGCACTTCCGGCAGTGCGCCGGCCGCCAGCGGCCCGCCTGCGCCTCAGGTGCGCCTCGTCCAGCCGCCCGCGCGTGCCCAGTCCGAATTGCAGGTGTTATTCTGGAGCGATGCCCAGCGCTCCGAACGCTTCCGCGCGATGGAGAAATGGTTTGCCGGACACGAGGTCCCCGCCGCCAGGACCCCGCGGATGCTGCCCAAGGGCAAGCCCTTGAGCCCGGCGCTTCAGGCCGAGATCACCGCGCTGATGCAGTCGACCAAGACCGCCGGCGTGATGGTGCTCGTCAATGGCAAGGTTGTGCACGAGGAATACGGCCTCGGGCTCAAGCCCGCCGACCGGTGGACCAGCTTCTCGGTCGCCAAGAGCTTCACCTCGACCCTGCTCGGTGCGGCGGTGAAGGATCGCTATATCAAGAGCCTCGATGATCCGGTGACCAAGTATATCCCGGGCCTCAAGGGCTCGGCCTACGAGGGCGTGACCGTGCGCCAGCTCGCCACCATGACCAGCGGGGTCAAGTGGGATGAAAACTACACCGACCCCAAGAGCGACGTCGCGCAGATGAACCGCTTCGTGGTCGAATATGGCGCCGATGCGATCGTGGCGCAGATGAAGGCGCTCCCGCGCGAGGCGCCGGCGGGGGAAAAGTGGGTCTACAAGACCGGCGAGACCAACCTGATCGGCGTGCTGGTGGAAAACGCGGTGGGCAAGCCGCTGGCCGAATATGCGCAGAGCAAGATTGCCGAGCCCGCCGGGTTCGCAGGCGGGTTGTTCTGGATGGTCGATCCACGGGGCGGCAATATCGGCGGGTGCTGCCTGTCGATCACGCTCGCCGACTATGCCCGGATGGGCCAGTTTGCGCTTGAAGGCGGCAAAGGCGTGGTGCCGGAAGGCTGGTTTGCCGAGGCGACCGACAGCGCGGTCGATTTTGGGACAAGCGGCTTCGGCTATGGCTACCAGTGGTGGACCTACCCGCAAGGCATTTACGGCGCGCAGGGGATCTTCGGGCAGGGGATCACGATTTTCCCGCAGCAGCGTGTGGTCGTCGCCTATGCCGGCAATTGGGCGCAGGCGAGCGGCGGCGCGGAGCGGGGGCAGTTCCTCGATTTGAGCCGGAAGGTCGCCGCCGAAGCCCGTTGACCGGGAAGGCGGCGCGGCGGGTCAGATCATCTGCCGGTAGACGCCCACATTGCTGTAACGCTGCAGGATGTTGTCGTGCACGATCGGGCTCAGCAGCTCCGAAAAGGCGCAGCCGACGATACAATTGTCCCACCACACCACTTCGGCCTGCAGCGCTTCGAGGCCCGGCAGCGTCAGCCAGCACAGCTGGCCTTCGTGCATGCGGTTGATCGAGGCGGCCGAGAAGCCGGAGATCGACAGGTCGTGCACCACGCTCTGGAACGCGCGGCCACCCGAGGCGCGCAAGGTCGCCGGGATGGTCATACGGGTGCGCGGGCTGCAACGATCTTCCTGCGCGGCCAGGCGATAGGAATTGGTTTCCGGTGGCATTGCTCAAACCTCGATTTGACGCACGTTTCACCGCGCGGCCGAGTCCACCGCCATCTATGGCACAAGCAGCTTTAATGACCCTTTACCAGCCGTGCTTAATAGTGCAGCAACGTTTCCGGAAAACGGCGGCTGGCCTAGCCGATCCGCTCGCGGTGCAGGGCGTCGAATCCTTCGACCAGCAGCGTCACCAGCCGCGTCGCCACGGCTTCGGGCGGCTTGACCGTCTGGGGATCCTCGCCCGGATAGGCGCGGGCGCGCATTTCGGTGCGGGTTGCGCCCGGATCGATGATCGCTACACGCAGAGGGCTGAGGCGCTCGACCTCGGCGGCGTAGGTTTCGAGTAGGTTCTCGAACGCGGCCTTGGTTGAACCATAAGCGCCCCAATAGGCGCGCGGGCCGTCGGCAACCGAACTGGTGAGACCGATCACGCGGCCCGCCTCGGCGCGGCGCAGCAGCGGATCAAACCCGGCGAGCAGCGCCTGTGTGGCGACCACATTGGTGAGCAGCGCCTGATTGAACTGCTTGGGATCGATCTGCGAAAGCGGTGTGAGATCCGGCAGATAAGCGGCTGCCAGAACGAGAATATCCAGCGTTTCCCAGCGCTCGGCAATGGCGCCCGCGAGCCGCGTGACGGCATCGGGCTCGGTCAGATCGAGCGGGGCGATGGTCGAGCTGCCGCCGGCCGCGTGGATTGCGTCCTCGACCGCTTCTAGCGCCTTCACCTTGCGCGACACAAGGATCACATGCGCGCCGGCCGCGGCGAGTTCCTTGGCGGTGGCGGCGCCAATCCCGCGGCTCGCGCCGGTGACAAGCGCAGTGCGCCCGGAAAGCGGTTTCACAGTCTCGGTCATGGGTTAGGCAGCCTTGGGATCAGCAAAGGGGAGTTCGGCGGTCTTCTGTTCGGACAGCGCTAGATCGGTCAGCGAGGTGGGATAATCGCCGGTGAAGCAGGCATCGCAGAACTGTGGGCGGACCGGAGCGCGCCCCTCGTGCCCGACCGCGCGGTAGAGCCCGTCGATCGAGATGAAGGCGAGGCTGTCGGCCTGGATAAACTCGCGCATCGGCTCCAGCTCCATGCGTGCGGCGAGCAGCTTGGAGCGTTCGGGCGTGTCGACCCCGTAGAAGCAGGAATGCGCGGTCGGCGGGCTGGCGACGCGGAAGTGGACCTCGGCCGCGCCCGCTTCGCGCATCATCTCGACGATCTTGAGGCTGGTGGTGCCGCGCACGATCGAATCGTCGATCAGCACGATGCGCTTGCCCTCGACCAGCGCGCGGTTGGCATTGTGCTTGCGCTTCACGGAGGAATGGCGCGCGCCGTCGGACGGCTGGATGAAGGTGCGCCCGACATAGTGCGAGCGGATGATGCCAAGCTCGAAGGGGATGCCCGAGGCCTGCGCAAAGCCGATTGCGGCCGGAACCCCGCTATCGGGCACCGGCACCACCAGATCGGCATCGCACGGCGCTTCCAATGCTAGCTCTTTGCCGATCGCCTTGCGCGCTTCGTAGACCGAGCGGCCCGCAAATACAGAGTCAGGGCGGCTGAAATAGACGTGTTCGAAGATGCAGGGGCGCGGGGCGGGGCTGCCGAACGGGCGCACCGAGCGGATCTCGCCCGAGAAGTCGACCAGCACCAGCTCGCCCGGCTCGACTTCGCGGATCACTTCGGCGCCGACCACGTCGAAGGCGACGGTTTCGCTCGCGAACAAAATCGATTCGCCCATCCGTCCTATCACCAGCGGGCGGATGCCGAGCGGATCGCGGCAGGCGATCATGCCTTCGGGCGTCATCACGATCAGCGCATAGGCACCTTCGACCAGCCGCAGCGCATCCACCAGCCGGTCGGCAATCGTGGGATAGCGGCTGGTGGCGACCAAGTGGATGATCACCTCGGTGTCCGAGGTCGACTGGAAGATCGAGCCTTTGCCGACCAGATCGGCGCGCAGCATCATCGCGTTGGAAATATTGCCATTATGCGCCACGGCAAAGCCGCCGCTGGCGAGATCGGCATAGAGCGGTTGGACATTGCGCAGGCCCGCGCCCCCTGTGGTGGAATAGCGCACATGGCCGGCGGCCATATGGCCGGGCAGTTCGGCGATCGCGCCCGACGAGGAGAAATTCTCCGCGACATGGCCAAGCCCGCGGCGGACATAGAATTCGCTGCCGTCAAAGCTAACGATTCCGGCCGCTTCTTGCCCGCGATGCTGGAGCGCGTGGAGGCCGAGCGCGGTCACCGCGGCGGCATCGGACGCGTTGATCGCGCCGAAAATCCCGCATTCCTCGCGCAGCTTGTCGCCATCGGCGTCGAGGAAGGGGTGAGTCACATTGATGGGTGTCATCGGCATCACCAGACCTGTTAGCGAGAGACCCGCCGGAGCGCACGGCTCCAATGGCGATGTGACGGATCAATTACAAGAAAAAGGCGCTGACCCGATGCCGGCTTTTTACTGACCGCGATGTGACAGGTCGGCGGGCTGGGGACACTAACGATGTCCGCATGCGGCGAAGCGGTAGGACAACAAGGGCTCGCGGGATTGCGGCGCTGGGCTGTGCGCACTAAAGGCAGCGTTCACCTTACAGGCAGCACTGACCCTCTCATGCTCTCCCCGTTCGAATGGATGATCGCCAAACGCTACCTCTGGCCCGGCAAGGGGGAAGCGTTCATCGCGCTTGTCGCCGGGATATCGGTGGGGGTGGTGATGCTCTCGGTCGCGATGCTGGTGATCGTGATGAGCGTGATGAACGGCTTTCGCGCCGAGCTGCTCGACAAGATCGTCGGCCTCAACGGCCACGCCATCGTGCAGGCCTATGGCGGGCGGCTCGATAATTGGGAAAGCGTGCTCGCCAATGTCGAGCGCACGCCGGGCGTGCTCGAGGCCTCGCCGCTGATCGAACAGCCGCTGCTGACCAGCTTCGGCGGCCGGGTGGAAGCGGTGTTCGTGCGCGGGCAGACCGACAAGGATATTGCCGCGCTCGGCCCCAAGGTGGTGCAGGGCGACATCGGCACGCTGCAGGACGGATCGGGTCGGGTGGCGATCGGGATGCGGCTGGCGCAGAATATCGGCGCGCGGGTGGGCGATACCATCACCATCATCAACCCGCAGGGCCGCACCACGCCGTTCGGCACCTCGATCCGCCAGATCGGCTACGAGGTCGGCGCGATCTTCGAGGTCGGCATCTATGACTACGACGAGAAGTTCGTTGTCCTGCCGATCAAGGACGCGCAGACGCTGCTCTTGATGGGCGACCAGATCGGGATGATCGAAGTGACGGTCGATGATCCGGACAGGGTCGGCGAAATCCTCGCGCCGGTGGCGGACAAGCTGGCGGGGCAAGCGGTGATTGCCGACTGGAAGACCATCAACTCGGCACTGTTCGAGGCCTTGCAGGTGGAACGCGTGGCGATGTTCTTTGCGCTGAGTTTCATGGTGCTGGTGGCCGCTTTTAACATCCTGTCGAGCCTGGTGATGCTGGTGCGCGCCAAGACCCGCGATATCGCGATCATGCGCACCATGGGCGCGACGCGGCGGAGCCTGACCAAGATTTTCGTCACCACCGGCACCACCATCGGCGCGATCGGCACCATTGCCGGTCTCTTGCTGGGCGCGGTGGTGCTGTTCTTCCGCGAGCAGATCGTCAGCTTCATCGCCCTCACCACAGGGCAGGAAATCTGGGATCCCGAGGTGCGGTTCCTCAGTGCCCTGCCGTCGCGCACGGATCCGTGGGAAGTGCTTGGCATCGTCACGCTGGCGCTGGTGCTGAGCTTCCTTGCGACGCTCTATCCGGCCTTGAAGGCCGCCAATACCGATCCGGTGCAGGTGCTGCGCTATGAATAGTCCTGAACCCATCGTGCGCCTGCGCGATCTCAAGCGCGCCTTCGAGCAGGGCGGGCAGCGCATTGACGTGCTGCGCGGGGTCAATCTCGACATCATGCCGGGCGAGATCGTCGCGCTGCTCGGCCCCTCGGGCTCGGGCAAATCGACCATGCTGCAAGCCATCGGCCTGCTGGAAGGCGGATTTGAAGGTTCGATCAGCCTCGCAGGGGTGCAGGCCGAGGACCTTGCCGGCGACGAGCGCACCCAGCTGCGGCGCGAGCATCTCGGCTTCGTCTACCAGTTCCACCACCTGCTGCCCGATTTCGACGCGCGCGAGAATGTGGTGATGCCGCAGATGATCCGCGGGATTGATCGCGCCGATGCGCAGGAGCGCGCTGACAGCCTGCTCGCCAGCCTCGGCCTCGGCGAGCGCCTGACCCACCGTCCGAACCAGCTGTCGGGCGGCGAGCAGCAGCGCGTCGCCGTCGCCCGCGCGCTCGCCAACAAGCCGACGCTGGTGCTGGCCGACGAGCCCACCGGCAATCTCGACGAGGCGACGGCGGACAATGTGCTCGCCCAGTTCCTCGCGCTTGTGCGGGGCGAGGGCAGCGCGGCGCTGGTCGCGACCCACAACGAACGTCTCGCTGCGCGGATGGACCGGGTGGTGCGGCTGAAGGAAGGCGTGCTGGTCTAGCGCGGCAGCGAATGTCCATCGCCTCGGTTGATAGGACGTTGATCCGCCGCCCATGCTGTGCGAACCATTGGCAAGACCAGGGGAAACGACATGTCCGCAACTGATTGGGATGCCCAGGCGACATTGCGCGAACGCGACGATGGCGGTTCTGAACTGCAGTACAATTTCGCCGTGCTCGCCAAGGGGTCGCTGCGCGAGATGGTGGCCTTGGTGGTCGCCATGGAGGCCGCGCAGCGGGCGCGGGTGGTGATCGAGGTGCCGGGCGGCAAATCGCTCAATATCGGCGAAATTCTCGAGCTTTCGGCGAAGGAGGGACCGGCATGAGCGCAGACACGACGATTGCCGATTTCACGGTGGTCACCAACCGCGGGGCCGAGCTCGATCTCAAGGACAAGCTCGGCTCCGTGCTACTTGTGGTCAACACTGCCAGCAAATGCGGCTTTACCCCGCAATATGACGGGCTCGAAAAACTTTACCAGCAGTTCAAGGATCAGGGCTTTGAAGTGCTCGGCTTCCCCTGCAATCAGTTCGGCGCGCAGGAACCGGGCAATGCCGACGAGATCGCCGAGTTCTGCAAGGTCAATTTCGGCGTCACCTTTCCGCTGATGGCCAAGGTCGACGTCAATGGCGACGATGCCTCGCCGCTGTTCGACTGGATGAAGAGCGAGGCCAAGGGGCTGATGGGCTCGACCTCGATCAAGTGGAACTTCACCAAGTTCCTGATCGACCGGGAGGGCAATGTCGTGAAGCGCTACGGCCCGCAGGACACGCCGGCCAGCATTGCTAAGGATATTGCGAAGCTGCTGTAATCCGATTGTTGTCATCCCCGCGAAGGCGGGAATCCAGACAGGCTCACGTCGTGGCGCAAGGTCAGCTGGCCCCCCGCCTTCGCGTAGGCGACGAAGTTGGGTATGAGGACTTCACAATACTTGGCGAATCCACGACCTGTCAGCATAGTGGAGTCATGCCTTTCGCCCCCTTCGTCCCCTTGCGTGTGCTGTCGTCCTATTCGATGCTCGAAGGGGCGATCGATCCCAAGGGGATTGCCAAGCTGGCGAAGGAGCGCGGCTTTCCTGCCATCGCGATCTGCGACCGAAACGGGCTCTACGGCATCATGGCCTTTGCCTCGGCGTGCAAGGGCGAGGGGGTGCAGCCGCTGATCGGGGCGCTGCTGGGTGTCGCGCGCGAGGGCGTCGAAGGCTCGGGCGCGCGGGCGATCGATTACCTGCCGCTGCTGGCGCAGGACGAGGAGGGCTATGGCAATCTGTGCCACCTCGTCAGTCAGGCGCACCTTGACCGGCCGCTGGAGCTCGATCCGCACGTCACGCTCGCCGATCTCGAAGGGCGCACCGGCGGGCTGATCGCGCTGACCGGCGCGGGCGAGGGCGGGTTGACGCGCCTGCTCGCTGACGGCCAGCACGAGGCCGCCGCAAGGCTGGCTGACTGGCTGGAAGCGCTGTTCCCGTCGCGGCTCTACATCGAACTGGCGCGCAATGGCGACGGCGTATGCGAGCGGGCGGAAGAGGCGCTGATCGAGCTCGCTTGCGCCCGCAATCTGCCGCTGGTCGCCAGCAACCCGGCCAATTTCGCCGAACCGCATATGCACAAGGCGCATGACGCGATGCTGTGCATTGCCGCTGCGACCCAGATCGAAGCCGAGGATCGCCCGCATTCCAATCGCGAGGCCTTCGTCAAATCCGACAGGATGATGCACGAGCTGTTCGCCGATCTGCCCGAGGCGCTCGCCAACACCCTCGTCATCGCCCAGCGCTGCGCCTTCGCGCCGCCCTATCGCAAGCCGATCCTGCCGAGCCTCGCAGGCGATCTCGCAGGCGAGGCACGGATGCTGGCGGAGGATTCGCGCGCGGGGCTGGAAGCGCGGCTGGCGGCCTATCCCGATCTTTCGGAGGCGGAGCGCAAGGTCTATTTCGACCGCCTCGAATTCGAGATCGACGTGATTGCGGGGATGGGCTTTCCCGGCTACTTCCTGATCGTTGCCGACTTCATCAAATGGGCTAAGGAACAGGGCATTCCGGTGGGACCAGGGCGCGGCTCGGGCGCAGGCTCGGCGGTGGCCTGGGCGCTCACCATCACCGATCTCGATCCGATCAAGCTTGGGCTGCTGTTCGAACGCTTCCTCAATCCCGAACGCGTCTCGATGCCCGACTTCGATATCGACTTCTGCGAAACGCGGCGCGGCGAGGTGATCCGCTATGTTCAGGCCAAGTACGGCTCCGATCACGTCGCGCAGATCATCACCTTCGGCAAGCTCAAGGCACGCGCGGTGCTGCGCGATTGCGGGCGCATCCTGCAGATGAGCTACGGGCAGGTCGACCGGCTCTGCAAGATGGTGCCCAACCATCCGACCGACCCGTGGACGCTGCCCCGCGCATTGAACGGCGCATCCGATTTCCGGCGCGAATACGAAAACGACAATGATGTGCGCCGCCTCATCGATCTGGCGATGCAGCTGGAAGGGATGCCACGAAATTCCTCGACCCACGCCGCGGGCGTGGTGATCGGGGACAGGCCGCTGGCCGAGCTGGTGCCGCTCTACCGCGATCCGCGCTCGGACATGCCGGTGACGCAGTTCGACATGAAGCACGTCGAAAGCTCGGGGCTGGTCAAGTTCGACTTCCTCGGGCTGAAGACGCTTTCGGTGCTGCGCAAGGCGGTCGATCTGCTGGGCCAGCGCGGGATCACCATCGATCTCGGCGCGCTGCCGCTCGATGATGCGGCGGTCTATGATCTGATGAAGGCGGGTAACACGGTCGGCGTGTTCCAGCTGGAATCCGAAGGGATGCGGCGCACGCTCAAAGCCGTGAAGCCGACCAATTTCGGCGACATCATCGCGCTCGTCTCGCTCTACCGCCCCGGCCCGATGGACAACATCCCGCTGTTCGGCCAGCGCAAGGCGGGGCTGGTGCCGATCGAATATCCGCACGAGAAGCTCGAAGGCATCCTTGCCGAGACCTACGGCATCTTCGTCTATCAGGAACAGGTGATGCAGGCCGCGCAGGTGCTCGCGGGCTATTCGCTCGGCGACGCCGACCTCCTGCGCCGCGCGATGGGCAAGAAGGTGCAGTCCGAGATGGACGCCCAGCGCGGGCGCTTCGTCGAAGGCTGCAAGGCCAATTCGGGCATCGATGCCAAGCGCGCCAACGAGCTGTTCGACTTGATCGACAAGTTTGCCGGCTACGGCTTCAACAAGTCGCACGCCGCCGCCTATGCGCTGCTCGCCTACCAGACCGGCTGGCTCAAGGCGCATTACCCCGAGGAATTCTACGCCGCCTCGATGTGCTTCGATCTGCACCAGTCGGACAAGCTCAACATCTTCGTCGATGATGCGCGCCGCTATCCGAACGGGACGGGCGGGGTCGAGGTGCTCCCGCCCTGCATCAATGCCTCGGACGCGCGTTTCACGGTCGAGCAGACCGAGACAGGCTACGCGGTGCGCTATGCGCTCGCCGGGATCCGCAATGTCGGCGAGAAGGCGATGGAGGCGATTGCGGCCGAGCGCGAGGCCGCCGGCCCCTTTGCCAGCCTCAAGGACTTTTTCGAGCGGCTGCCGCAGGGCACGATGAACCGCCGCCAGCTGGAAGGGCTGATCTGCGCCGGCGCGCTCGATAGAATCGAGCCTGACCGCGCGCTGCTCAACGCCAATGCCGAATTGCTGCTCGCGGTGGCCGATGCGGCGATGCGCGAGCGCTCAAGCGGGCAGGCCGGCCTGTTCGGCGGCGAGGACGAGACGGCCGAGGAATTGCGTCTCCAGCCCGCCGAGCCGTGGAGCAGGACCGAGCGGATGGCCAAGGAGCGCGAGAATTTCGGGTTCTATTTCTCCGCTCACCCGGTGCAGCAATATCGCGAGGTCGCCTCGGCCAATGGCGCGCGCACCTATCAGAGCTTGATGGAAGGCGGCAGCCCGGCAGGCGGGCGCGGCAGCGCGGTGATGGCGGTGCTGGTCGAAGGCATGACCAAGGCCCGCACCCGCAAGGGCGGCACCTTTGTGCGCGCCGATTTCTCCGACACCTCGGGGCAGTTTTCGGCCGCCTGCTTTGAAGAGGCATTGGTGCCGCAGTTCGAACGCTGGGCGGAAAGCGGCGAATGCCTGCTGCTGACGGTCGAGCTCGATGCGCCCAATCCTGACGAGCCGCCGCGCCTGACCGTGCGCTCGGCCCGACCGCTGACCGCGGTGAGCGGGGCGACCGCGATGCAGTTGAAGGCCGATATCGCCACGCATGACGCGCTGCTCGAACTCAAGATCGCGCTCGATGTCGAGGACGAGGGCGATTTCGTCGGCAATGGCGAGGTGGTGGTGCGGCTCGCACTCGAAGGCGGCGGGCAGGCGCAATTGCGGCTTGGACGCAGCTTCCTGCTCAATGGCGAGATGGCCGAGCGGCTGGCCGAAGTGCCGGGGATCAGCAATGTCGAGCTGGTGCCGGTCAAGAGCAAGGCGGCCTTGCGCCTCGTCGCCTGAGGCGTTGCTCCCAACGAAAAAGGGGCCGGATCGCTCCGGCCCCTCTCGCATTCGTCAGGCGGGTGAGGATTACATCCCCGAACCCGGACCGTAGGTCACTTCCACGCGGCGGTTCTGCGCTTCGCGCACACCGTCGGCGGTCGGAACGCGCGGCTGGGTTTCGCCGAAGGCTTCACCCGTGATCCGGCCATCGGGCACGCCGCGTCCGGTCATGTAGCTGCGCACCGAGGCGTTGCGGCGTTCGGCGAGGCCGACGTTGTAGCTCGCGCGGCCCGAGGTGTCGGTGTGACCCGCCAGCATCACGCGCGCCGAGCCGCAATTGGCATAGGCGGTGATCGCGTTGTCGAGGATGGTCGACGCTTCGGCCGTGATGTCCGACTTATCGAAGTCGAAGAACACGATGTAGGGTCCGGTGCTGCATGCCGGCTTGGGCGGCGGCGGCGGCGGGGGCGGGGGAGGCGGCGGCGGGGGGGGCGGCGGCGGCGGCGGGGGCGGCGGGGGCAGGACTTCCTTGCCGCCGAAGTTGTAGACGACGCTCGCGAGGATCGAGTGCGTGTTGTAGTCGATCTCGAACGGGGTGCCGTTTTCGGCCGTCAGCCCGAGATTGTCGATGTTGAAGAAACGATACTTCAAACCGAGATCGAGGTTGTCGCTGACCGCGAAGCGCAGTCCGGCCAGAGCCTGCCAGGCAAAGCCCACCGCATCGTCATCGACCACTGTGCCGAGGCCTGCGACTTCGACCGGCAGGTTGACTTCGGCCACGCCGGCACCGCCGCCGGCGAAGAAGGTCAGGCCGTCATCCTTGCCGAATTCGATAAGCCCGTTGATCATCCCGCTGAAGATGTCGAGATCGCGCTCGTTATCGACCACGGTGCCCGGCAGAACAACCGCGCCGGCCGGCAGGATGCCCGGGCGCAGCACGGTCAGGCCATCATAGCCCGCGTTCTTGTAGCCACCTTCGGCTTCAAGCCGGAATGCCCCGAAGTCGTAGCCGATGACTACGTCGGCATCGAGGCCCATTTTGGTATCGGCAAAGGCAAGGTTCTGGGCCGGGTCGGTCTGCGAATCGACATCGACCTGGTCTTCGAGGGTAACGCCGCCGTCGACGCCGATATAGAACTGGCCATCACGTGCCTGAGCGGGCGCGGCAATTACCGCTGCGGCGCTGGCGAGGAGAAATGCTGTCTTCTTCATAAATTTCCTTCTGCGTTCGGGCACGCGCGGACACTAGGCTTAATCCATGAAAGAACTGTGACTAATCGCGCGGTTCGTTGTCATAATTGCCCCGATTGCCAAGCAGCGCGGCCAAGGGCATGAGAACGGGTGCAATCACACCGCCATGCGCAACAATCGCGCAGGCCTACAGGAGAGAGACGCGAAATGGCCGGAACCAGGCTCGGGGCAATGCAGGACTGGACCATGCGGGTGACCGCGGTGATCGATCACGCCGCGCGCGAGGCGCCGACACGCGAGATCGTCAGCCGCTGGGCCGATGGCAGCGAAACCCGCACCAACTGGGCGGGCATCCGCCGCGATGCGCTAAAGATGGCGCAGGCGCTGCTAGCGCTCGGTCTCAGGCCGGGTGACAAGGTCGCCAGCCTCGCGATGAACCATTCGCGCCACCTCGTCAGCTGGTACGGCGTGGCGGGCATGGGCGGGGTGCTCCACACGGTGAACCCGCGCCTGTTCGACGATCAGCTCGAATATATCGTCAACCACGCCGAGGACCGCGTGCTGTGCTACGATGCGGCGTTCCAGCCGATTGTCGACCGGATGAAGAGCCGCTGGCCCACGGTCGAGCACTACATCTGCTACGATAGCGGCGCGCACAGCCCTGCGTTCGAGGACTGGATCGGCGCGCAGGACGGCGATTTCGAGTGGGTCACCGGGTCGGAGACCGACCCCTGCATGATCTGCTACACCAGCGGCACCACGGGCAATCCCAAGGGCGTGCAATACGAACACCGCTCGACCGTGCTGCACGCGATCGCCGGTTTGCAGACGGCCGCCTTCAATTTCAGCGCGTCCACTGTCATGCTGCCGGTGGTGCCGATGTTCCACGCCGCGAGCTGGGGCCTGCCCTATGCCGGCGCGATGGCAGGGATCAAGTTCGTGTTCTCGACCGTGAACGATCCCGCCGTGCTGCATGAACTGATGCTGCGCGAGGGCGTGACCGACAGTGCGGGCGTGCCGACCGTGTGGCTGGCGCATTTCCAGCATTGCGATGCCAATGGCCTCGACCTGCCGCCGCTCAAGGCGGCCACCATCGGCGGCTCTGCCGCACCGCGTTTCATGATCGAGCGGCTGCTCAAGAACGGCACCCGCGTCCAGCATGCCTGGGGGATGACCGAGACCTCGCCGATCGGGACGCTCGGCGGGCCGACCTGGGACTGGGACAGCCTGACGCTCGAACAGAAGGTCGAGAAGACCGCGATGCAGGGCCGCCCGATCTTCGGCGTGCAGCTGCGCACGGTCGATCTTGATGACATGGTCACCGAACTGCCGCGCGACGGGGTGACGAGCGGCGCGCTCCAGATCCGCGGGCCGTGGGTGATCAAGCGTTACTTCAAGGCCGAACAGGATGCGGTCAACAACGAGGGCTGGTTCGACACCGGCGATGTCGGCATCCTCCACCCCGACGGCACGCTGCAACTCACCGACCGCACCAAGGACGTGATCAAGTCGGGCGGCGAGTGGATCAGCTCGGTCGAGCTCGAAAACGCCGCCTGCGGCCACCACGCCGTGGCCGAGGCCGCCTGCATCGGCATCGCTCACCCCAAATGGGACGAGCGCCCGGTGCTGTTCGTGGTGAAGAAGGCGGGCGCCGAGGTGACAGGCGGCGAGATCATCGAACACCTGAAGCCGCTGATCGCCAAGTGGTGGCTGCCCGATGCGGTCGAATTCGTCGACGACATCCCGCACACCGCCACCGGCAAGATCAGCAAGAAAGACCTGCGCGACCGCTTCGCGGATTACCGGCTTGCCTGAGATGACGATCCGGCCTGCGCGCCCCGGTGACGCGCAGGCCGTTTGCGACATCTATGCCTGGCACGTCGCCAATGGCACCGGCACTTTCGATGTGACGGGGCCGGATAGCGGGCAGTGGGCGGTCAAGATTGCCGACATCACCGCGCGCGGCTGGCCCTTCCTCGTCGCCGAGCAGGATGGCGCGGTGGCGGGCTATGCCTATGCCACCCAGTTCCGCGAGCGCGCCGCCTATGCCCGCACTTGCGAGGACAGCATCTATGTCGCCGACGGGTTTGCAGGCGAGGGAATCGGCACGCGCCTGCTCGAAGCGCTGGTCGCGGCGGCGCGGGCGTGCGGGTTCGAGCAGATGATCGCGGTGGTCGGCGGCGCCGGCCCCGTCTCGATCGCGCTCCACACCAGATGCGGGTTTGCCCATGCGGGGCGGCTCAGCAATGTCGGCTTCAAGTTCGGGCGCAGGCTCGATACGGTCTATATGCAACGCGATCTGACGGAAGAGGACTAAAGGCCCATGGCTTGTGAAACCTATATCGACCCTTCGCCGGCCAATTTTCAGGCCTTCAAGGAGCTGCCGCGCGACACGCCGATCAACATGCTCAACCTGCTGCTCTATCGCGATCTGGCGGAATATCCCGAGGGCCACGAGCACGCCGGCAAGGGCTGGAGCGGGCAGCGGGCCTATGAGGAATATGGAAAGACCAGCGGCCCGATCTTCCAGCGCGTCGGTGGCTCGATCCTGTGGCGCGGGCGGTTCGAGACGATGGTGACGGGGCCGGAAGGCGAGCGCTGGCATGACGGCTTTGTCGCGCAATATCCCAACGCAGGCGCGTTCTTCGAAATGATCAAGGACCCGGCGTATCAGCTTGCGGTGGTCAACCGCACGGCGGCGCTGGTCGATAGCCGGCTGGTGCGTTTCGCTCCGGGTGAGGCGGGCGAGGGGTTCGGCTAGGGCACTACGGTGTCGAGGTGATCAGCAAGTTCTGCAAGCCCGTGCATGCCGTTCGACACCTCGAACTTGCGTCCATCGACGAACGTGAAACGCCAAGTATCCTTCCATTCGATGTAATCGAGCGACTCTATTGATGAAAATTCATAATGCTTGTGTCGACCGAGAAAGCTCTCTCGTACTTCGCCATCACGCCACGATATTTTTCTCAAATATCCTGTTGTGAGAATATAAATAAAGACGAACCCAAAAAGGAAGAAAAGTCCAATAAAGGGTAAAGCTTGATCATCACTTTTTAATTCAGAAAATTCAGCTCTTAAAAGCAATATCCACATAAATCCCCAGAGAAGGGATGATATTGCTAATCCGAAATGAAGAACGAGATGAGGCTTAAGGAAACGCCATCCATTTCCGTCAATCCCAGCGGGTTTTTCAAACTTGGCAGCTAGCCAATAAAGGGCCCAAACGAGCAGGCCAGGAACAACGATTTTCAGAACCATTTCCATGGCTTGTTGCTAGCGCGGAAGTTTCTAAAAGAGGGTTAACTGCCAACCCACCTCCGGTGCCCTGAACCGCGGGCAATCCAGCTCCAACCGAGTTTTGGCGATCCCCGCCCTGCGGCGCGATCAAACCTCCCTGAGCCGCGGCATAAGTTCCACAAAATTGCAGGGCCGGTTACGGGCATCGAGCTGCTCCGCCAAAATCCCGTCCCACCCGTCCTTAACCGCGCCATTGGAGCCGGGCAGGGCGAAGATATAGGTCCCCCGCGCCACCACCGCGCAGGCGCGTGACTGGACGGTGCTGGTGCCGATGCTCTTGTAGCTGAGCCAGCGGAATAGCTCGCCGAAACCGGGGATGTCGCGCGCGCCGTCGATCATGGAAAGCGCCTCGGGGGTGACGTCGCGCCCTGTCAGGCCGGTTCCGCCGGTGCTGACGATCGCGTCAATCGCGGGATCATCGATCCACGCCTCGAACTGCGCGGCGAGGAGCTTGGCGTCATCCTTGACGATCATCCGCGCGGCGAGATTGTGGCCTGCGCTTATCACCCGCTCGGTCAGAATATCGCCCGAGGTGTCGGTTTCAGGCGTGCGGGTGTCGGACACGGTCAGCACCGCGATATTGATCGGCTTGAAGGCGCGGGTCTCGTCGATCGCCATCAGGGTTCCAGCCTTGCAGAGCGCATTGTCTGCGGGCGCGGGAACTCGGGCCACAGGCCCTGCGCCAGCGCGCGGCGGCTGGGCGAGGGGACGCCCGCGGCGCGTTCATACATCCAGTAATTGCGCATCACGATCGCGACATAGCCGCGCGTTTCCCAATAGGGGATCGATTCCATCCACAGCAGCGGATCGTTCTGGTCGCGGATCTCGTAGTTCCAGCGCCCGACCGGGGTGAGACCAGCGTTATAGGCCGCCATGATCTTGGGCAGCGCGCCGCCGGTCGCCGGACTATCGCGCAGCATTTCCAGATGCCGCTGGCCGTAAGCGAGATTGACCTGCGGATCGTTCAGATCCTCGTAGCTCGCGCCAAGGCTCAGGCGGCCCGAATGGTCGCGCGCGGTGCCGGGCATGATCTGCATCAGCCCGCGGGCATTGGCGGGGCTCACCGCGTTAGCGCGGAAGTTCGATTCCTGCAGCGCATGGGCAAAGGCCAGCGCCGGATCGACCTGCCACCCGCCGACCGGCTGCCAGCGCGCCACCGGAAAGCGCAAGGCCGGATCGCTGCGGGTGCCATAGGGCGCGTTATGCGCCATCCACAGCTGGGTTGCGGGTAGGCCGAGCTCGCGCGCAAGCCGGGCAAGCGAGTCGTACTGGCTGGACGGGCCGATCCGGGCCTCGTGGCGCAGCACTTCGTCAGCCAGCGCGGGACGGCCCACCTCGGTCAGCGCCACCGCGACGCGGACATTGGCGCGGCGCGAGAGCTCGTCCCAGTCCTGCTGGGCGAAAGGCTGGGCCGGGGCATGGGCGGGCAGCTCGATCCCGAGCTGGTCCGCCGCGAGCATTCCGTAGAGCGTCTCGTGCATCTGCGCTGCGGCATTGAGGTGCTGCTGCGCCTGACCCGGCTCGCGGCAGCGCACCAGCGAGCGGTGCGCCCAGTAATGCCCCGCAGCGGCGAGTTCGACATTCGAGGCGCGCGCCGCGGTGCGGGCAAAGGCGTCGCCCGCCAGCGCGCATTGGCCGAGCCGCCATGCGGCCAACCCCTCGACCCACGCGCCCTCGGCCACCCACTCGCCCGAGCCTTCAGCCACGGTGCGCGCCAGTTCGAGCGCGGCGGGATCATTGTTTTCGATATAGTGGCTCCACGCGACCCGCTGGCGCCACTCGGCGCGCGCATCGCTGGAGAGGGAGGGGTCGCCCTCGGCGAGCAGGCGCTGGGCCTCGGTCGGGCTGTCGGCCTTGATCGCCTCGAGGATCGCGGCCGAAGTGGCGGCCGGCATGGTGCCGTCATTGGCGGGTCGGGGCAGAATGCGCTTGGGGGCGGAGGGCTGGCGGGCAAAGCCCTGCTCGCTCGGCAATGCGGGGAGATATTCGACCCCGCGCTTGGCGCCCATCCGCACCAGCTGTTCGGCCTGCGGCAGATCGGTTCCGGCGTTGAACCAGGATGTGATCTGCTCGGCCGAGATCTTGGGGCTGTTGGCGTGGGTGTAATATTCGGCGCGGGCGAGCTGGGTCAGCACGCCATCGGGGCGCGCGGCGAGCAGGGTCTCGACCTCGCCCCATTGCTCGGCATCGATCATCGCGAAGAGCTGGCGGTAATGGGTGCGCTCCTCGGCCGAGAGCACGGGGGCGAGCGCGGTCTGGGCCTGCGCCTCGCCATCCCAGCGCGCGACCAGATCGCCCGATTGCGCCGCCGCAGCCGAGGGCGCAAAGCCCAGTCCGAGGCCCAGCGTCCCCAGCGCGATGGCCGCCCATGCGGGCCTTGCGCGCTTCAGTGTATCGCCGACCATTCCATCCATCTCCGCCAGAACCGCGCCTTGAGCGCGGGCGAGTGCAACATTGCTTCGAGCGTTTCGCTCACCATGACCGGAACTGTGCCCGCGGCATGGTTGATTTCACGTAAACCATCTGTGCCGGCAGCGCCCAGCATCGGCGCGAGCGCTGTCCCCAGCACAAGCAGCCGCTGCGGCGCGGCGAGCGCGAGGTGATGCGCTGTCACCGCGTCCATCCCGCCCGCCGCAAGCGCCTCGAGATCGGCCATCGGCGTGTGGCAGGGGAGCGCCGCGGCGATGGTCACTGCCTCCTCGGCCAGACCCATCGCGGCAAGGATATTGGCGAGCAGCCGGCCTTGCGCGCCTTCGAGCAGGGTGCCGCGATCCGCCTCTTCGGGCTGGGGCACCAGCACCATCAGCGCAGCACCCGCTGGCCCGCGCGGTGCGACCCGGGGAAAACCGCTGGGAGCGCCGAGCGCCGGCGCCGCCAGCCACCAGGCGCGGAAGGCAGCAAGATCGGCCGGCGGCGATTCGCCCAGCAGATCGATGCGTGCAGGCTTGGGCGCTTCGACCGCAGGCGCGATGCGGGAAGGGGCGGGGTGCTCGCTTGCCGCTGCGGGCGCGGCGCTCCCCGTCTGGCGGCGCGCAGGCGCGACCGCCGTGCCGGCCGCAGGGGCAGCGCCAAGCGGCGCATCGGCCAACCACGCCGTAGCGTCATCGCGATAGTCGCAGTCGACCCCGGCTGCCTGCCACCAGGCAAGCGCCGCCTCGAATTCGCGCGCAAGAGTGAGATCGGGTCTGGTCATGCTGATGCAGGCAGGTCTTGACTGTCCCGCCCCCGCTTAGCAAGTGAACCACACAAGCAATTCGCCGGAATGTGCGGCGGGCGCGCCAAAACTTGTCGAGGATCAGGAAAGCCCCATGAGCGAACGTGAATCAATGCCCTGCGATGTCGTGATTGTCGGCGGCGGGGTGGCGGGCCTCGCGGCGGCGATCAAGCTCAAGCAGATCAATGCCGAGCTTGAGGTTATCGTGCTCGAAAAGGGCTCGGAAATCGGCGCGCATATTCTCTCGGGCGCGGTGGTCGATCCCAAGTCGCTCGACGAATTGCTGCCCGAATGGCGCAACCAAGGCTGCCCGATGGCCGAGACCCCGGTAACCGATAACTGGCACTGGGTGCTGTCCAAGAACGGCAAGACCTCGCTCCCCCACGCGATCATGCCGCCGCTGATGAGCAACCATGGCTGCTACACCGGAAGCCTCGGCAGTCTCACCCGCTGGCTGGCCGAACAGGCCGAAGGGCTGGGCGTGATGGTGTTCCCGGGCTTCCCGGCGGCCGAAGTGATGATCGACGAGGACGGCCGCGTGGCCGGCGTTATCACGCAGGACATGGGCATTGCCGCTGATGGCAGCCACAAGGGCGAATATACCCCCGGCATGGAAATCCACGCCAAGTATACGCTCTTTGCCGAGGGCGCGCGCGGCAACCTCACCAAGCAGATGAAGGCGCGCTTCGATCTCGAGGCGAACTGCCAGCCGCAGGTTTACGGCCTCGGCATCAAGGAATTGTGGGATATCGACCCCAAGAAGCACAAGCCGGGCCGCGTGATCCACACGCAGGGCTGGCCGCTCACCGAAAGCGACAGCTGGGGCGGGGGCTTCCTCTACCATCAGGCGAATGGTCAGGTGGCTTTGGGCTTCGTGACCGCGCTCGATTACAAGAACCCCTGGGTCTCGCCCTATCAGGAATTCCAGCGCTGGAAGCAGCACCCGGCGATCCGCGAATACTTGGAAGGCGGCAAGCGCGTCAGCTACGGCGCCCGCGCGATCAACGAGGGCGGCTGGCAATCGGTGCCCAAGCTCGCCTTCCCCGGCGGCGCGCTGATCGGCTGCGCGGCGGGCTTTGTGAACGTGCCGCGCATCAAGGGCAGCCACACCGCGATGAAGAGCGGGATGCTGGCGGCCGAAAGCATCGCGGCGGCGGTGGCGGCAGGTCACGAGAAGACCGAGCTCGCCGATTACGACGCGGCGGTGCGTTCGAGCTGGATCGCCAAGGAATTGCAGCTGGTGCAGAACGCCCAGCCGGCGGTCGCCAAGTATGGCGGCGACATCGGCACCGCGCTCGCGGGCATCGACATGTGGATGCGCACGCTCAAGATCGGCCTGCCGGTCAAGATGAAGCACAAGCCCGACTACACCTATACGGGCCGCGCCGATCTCTACCCCAAGATCGACTACCCCAAGCCCGATGGCGTCATCAGCTTCGACCGTCTCACCAACGTCGCCTACAGCTACACCAACCACGCCGAGGATCAGCCGGTGCACCTGCAGGTGGCGGATCTGGGCTTGCAGGCTAACAGCGAGCTGGCGGTGTTCGGCGGTCCTTCGGCGCGGTATTGCCCGGCGGGGGTCTATGAATGGCTGCAGGAGGCGGACGGGACGCCGAAGTTCCAGATCAACTCGCAGAACTGCGTCCACTGCAAGACCTGCGACATCAAGGACCCCAACCAGAACATCAACTGGGTGACGCCGGAAGGCGGCGGCGGGCCGAACTATCCGAATATGTAAGAGAGGGCGGTTCGATGGCAAAGTTCGACGCTTTGGGCAATTATTGCCGAGAGCAAAAGCTTTCGGAGTTCGAACTGCCCTTCCACAAGATCGAGGCGATCATCGGGAGCAAACTTCCCGCGAGCGCCGCGCGGCCTCAGTATTGGGCAAATGTCGTCGACGGCACTGGCCCTGTCCGCTCAGCAATGAAGGGCACTCCATATGAGACGTTCCTTGTTGAAGGGTCGAAAAGAGTCAGGTTCAAGCGCAAGTTCTAGTCTTGGGCGTTCGCCCGCTGCACACCAAGAGCGCGCATTGGGATGACCGAAACCGCCTACGCCAAGATCAACCTCGCGCTGCATGTCCGCAGGCGGCGGGAAGACGGGTATCACGAGCTTGAGACCCTGTTCGCCTTCGTCGATGCGGGCGATGTGCTGAGCGCCGCGCCTGCCGCTGCCGATAGCGTCACCACGCTGGGCGAGTTTGCGGGGGGGCTGGACAATCCCTTCGACAACCTCGTCGCCAAGGCGCTCAACGCGCTCGCGCGCCCGCAGGGCCTCGCGGTGACATTGGAAAAGAACCTCCCCGTGGCGGCTGGTCTGGGTGGCGGGTCGGCGGATGCGGGGGCGGTGTTCCGGATCGTCGAGGCATTGCGCGGCCTGCCGGACGACTGGCAGGCGCGCGCCGCGAAACTCGGTGCGGATGTGCCCGCCTGCGTGCTCAGCCGCACCCATATCGGCCTCGGCACCGGCACCGAGCAGCTTGCGGTCGAGGACGACCTCGCCGGAACCCCTGTCCTGCTGGTCAATCCGCGCGTGCCGCTTTCGACCGGGCCGGTGTTCAAGGCATGGGATGGAATGGATCGCGGGGCGCTTCCTGACGGCCCTGCGTCGAAGATCGCAAGGGAAGGGCGCAACGATCTCGAAGCCCCCGCCATTTCTCTCTGCCCGGTGATCGCCGAGGTGCTCGCGGCCTTGCAGGCCACCGCGCCGTGGCTCGCGCGCATGTCCGGCTCGGGCGCGACCTGCTTTGCGCTCTACGACACGCCCGAGGCCCGCGATTCGGCGGCAACGGCGATGCCGGAGGGCTGGTGGAGCATGGCGGGGCGGTTGCGGTGAGCGAAGCCTTCCGCCAGATCGGCACGCCCGCGCCCGGTGGTATCGTTTGCACCGCTGACCATGCCTCGAACGCCGTGCCGGATGACATTCCCCTCGGCATCCCCGCGCACCTCCTCAACGAACACATCGCGGTCGATATCGGCACCGAGGCCATCGCCGAACTGCTGTGCGACAATCACGCCATCCCCGCCCACATCGCCGCCGTCAGCCGCCTCGTCTGCGACTTGAACCGCGAGGAGAGCGCCCCCGGCCTCGTGCCCGACGCCAGCGACGGCTACGCGATCCCCGGCAATGTCGGCGCGGACAGGGAAGGGCGGCTCAACCGCTTCCACCGCCCCTATCACACCGCGCTGGCGCAATGGCTGGCGTCGGCAGAACCCGCGCTGATCCTCTCGCTCCACTCCTTCACCCCGCGCCTCGCCACCAGCGATGCTGCGCGGCCGTGGCAGGTCGGCGTGCTCTACAACACCGATGATCGTGCGGCGCGCATCGCTATCGCGCTGCTGGCGGCGGAAGGGCTGAATGTCGGCGACAACCTCCCCTATTCGGGGCGCGATCTCAACTACACCATGAACCGCCATGCGGAGGCCAAGGGCCGCCCCTATCTCGGGGTCGAGATCCGGCAGGATCTGGCGCAAACCCCCGAGGATCACACCCGCTGGGCGCACATTTTGGCGAATATTGCGCAAAGGGTTGCGTCGGCGCTCGCCTGAAGGCAGGGGACGTTTCACAAATCGGCACTTTCAGGAAATCTTATGTCGCAGACCTTTGACAAGTCGAAGCTCCCCAGCCGCCACGTTTCGGTCGGCCCCGAGCGCGCGCCGCACCGCTCCTACTACTATGCAATGGGCATGACCGAGGAAGAGATCGCCGCGCCCTTCGTCGGCGTGGTCAGCGCCGGCAACGATTCCGCGCCGTGCAACACCACCCTGAACGCGCAGGCCGATATCTGCCGCGAAGGCGTGATCGCGGGCGGCGGCACCCCGCGCCGGTTCAACACCATCACCGTCACCGATGGCATCGCGATGGGCCACCAGGGCATGAAGTCCTCGCTCATCAGCCGCGAGGTGATCGCGGATTCGATCGAGCTTTCGGTGCGCGGCCATTGCTATGACGCGCTGGTCGGCTTTGCGGGCTGCGACAAGAGCCTGCCGGGCATGATGATGGCGATGCTGCGGCTTAATGTGCCGTCGATCTTCGTCTATGGCGGCTCGATCCTGCCCGGAACGCACCGCGGCCATGATGTGACCGTGGTCGATGTGTTCGAGGCGGTCGGGCAATATGCGGCCGGAAACTGCCCCTTGCAGGAGCTGATCGCGCTCGAAAAGGTCGCCTGTCCGGGACACGGGGCCTGCGGCGGGCAGTTCACCGCCAACACCATGGCCTGCGTCGGCGAAGCAATCGGATTGTCGCTCCCAAACAGCAACATGGCGCCCGCACCTTACAAGTCGCGCGATGATATTGCGGTCGCCGCTGGCAGGCAGGTGATGGAACTCGTCGCGCGCAATCTGCGCCCGCGCGACATCTGCACCCGCGAGGCCTTTATGAACGCCGCGCGGGTTGTCGCGGCCACTGGCGGATCGACCAACGCGGCGCTCCACCTGCCCGCCATGGCCAGCGAAGCGGGGATTGAATTCGACCTGTTCGATGTCGCCGAAGTCTTCAAATCAACGCCTTACATTGCGGACCTGAAGCCCGGCGGGAAGTATGTCGCCAAGGACATGCACGAGGCGGGCGGGGTCTATATGGCGATGAAGACGCTGCTTGATGGCGGCTTTCTCGATCCCAACCCGATCACTGTCACCGGCAAAACCATCGGCGAGAACCTCGAACAGATCACCTGGAATCCCGATCAGAAGGTGTTCTACGATGTGAAGACCCCGATCACGCCCACCGGCGGCGTCGTGGGCCTCAGGGGCAGCCTCGCGCCTGACGGGGCGATCGTGAAGGTCGCCGGGATGGCGCGGCTCCAGTTTTCCGGCCCGGCGCGGGTGTTCGACTGCGAGGAGGAGGCCTTTGCTGCGGTCGAGGCGCGCGACATTGCCGAGGGCTGCGTGGTCGTGATCCGCTACGAAGGGCCCAAGGGCGGCCCCGGGATGCGCGAGATGCTCTCCACCACTGCCGCGCTCTATGGCCTCGGCATGGGCGAGAAGGTCGCGCTGATCACCGACGGGCGCTTCTCGGGCGCGACGCGGGGCTTCTGCATCGGCCATGTCTCGCCCGAGGCGGCCGATTGCGGCCCGATTGCGCTGATCGAGGATGGCGACATCATCAGCATCGACGCCGAGGCCGGCACGATAGAACTCGATGTGGCCGATGACGTGCTCGCCGAGCGGCGCAAGGCGTGGCAGCCGCGCAGCAATGACTACCAGTCGGGCGCCTTGTGGCGTTATGCGCAGGTGGTCGGCCCGGCGCGCTACGGCGCGCTCACGCACCCCGGAGCCAAGGCGGAAACCCATGTCTTTGCGGATATCTAGCGCGGTCCTTGTCGTGCTGCTGGCGGCTTGTGCTGAGCAAAGCCCGCCGCCGCCGGGGGACGATATCGAATGTGCCATTGGCGCAGGCGCGGATTTCTCGGGCGTTTGCACGCTGGAGAAGACCGCAGGCTCGCCGCAGCTGATCCTCCACCATCCCGATGGCGGCTTCCGGCGGGTGACGCGCGATCCGGCCACGGGCAGTCTCGCGCCGCTCGACGGGGCCGAGCCGCTGGTGATGGAGCAGACCAAGGATGGCGCGCTGCAATTCGCGATCGGGGCGGACCGCTACCGCATTCCGCCCGCCTTGCTCGATCCGCCCCCGCAGTGACCCACTCGCAGGTCCTCACCGCCGCCCAGATGCGCGCTGCCGAGCAGGCGCTGTTTGATGCGGGGACCAGCGTTTCCGACCTGATGGAAGTGGCCGCAGGCGGCGCGGCGGAGTGGATCCGGCGGGTCGCCGCAGGGCGCGCGGTTACCGTGCTCTGCGGCCCGGGCAATAATGGCGGGGACGGCTATGTCATCGCCCGGCGCCTGCGCGAGGCGGGGAACGCTGTCACAGTCATCGCCGCGCTCGATCCGGCCACTGATGCCGCCAGGGAGGCCAAGCGGCGCTGGGACGGGCCGGTCAGCACCTCGGGCGGCGCGGAAGGCGATGTCTTCGTCGATTGCCTGTTCGGCTCGGGCCTTGCCCGCCCGCTGGTGGCCGAGCACGCGCTGCTGCTGCGCGATCTGGCCGCGCGGCACCGCTACCGTGTCGCGGTGGATGTGCCTTCGGGCATCGCCAGCGATAGCGGCGCGGTGCTGAATGACAGGCTCCCTGCCTTTGATCTGACGCTGGCGCTGGGCGCGTGGAAGTTCGCGCATTGGAGCCTGCCGGGCCGCGCGCTCATGGGGCAGATGCGGTTGGTGCCGATCGGGATTGCGGGCGTAGAGAGCGCGGCTGAGCTGGTCACCCGCCCCGCAATCACCGCTCCTTCTACCGAGAGTCACAAATATCTGAGGGGCTTGCTGGGCATAGTTACAGGCGCGATGCCGGGTGCGAGCCTGCTTGCAGCAACCGCAGCGCAGCATGCGGGGGCGGGCTATGTGAAGCTGCTGGCCCGCGATGCCGATCCGCGCACCCCGGCCGATGTGGTCACCGAAACCGCCCCGCTGGCCGAGGCGCTGGCCGACGCCCGCATTGCGACCGTGCTGATCGGCCCGGGCCTCGGGCGCGACGGCGCGGCCAAGGCGATGCTGGGCGAGGCGCTGCGCCATGCGCGCGCGCTGGTGCTCGATGCCGATGCGCTGATGCTGCTCGCGCCCAACATGCTGGCGCGCGAATTGCCGCTGCTCGCCACCCCGCATGACGGCGAGCTTGAAACCCTGTGCCGCAACTTCGGGGTGATCGCGGAAGGGCGGCGCGACCGCGCTTTGGCGCTCGCCCGGACGAGCGGCATGGTGGTGCTCGCCAAGGGGCCGGATAGCGTGGTGGCCGCGCCCGATGGCAGGATGGCGCTGGGCACGCCGGCGCCAAGCTGGCTTTCGGTCGCCGGGACAGGCGATGTGCTTGCCGGAATTGCCGCGAGCCGGATGGCGACAGGCCGCGATCCGTTAACGGCCGCCTGCGAGGCGCTGTGGCTGCACGGCGAGGCCGCACGGCGGGCAGGGGCCGCCTTTACGCCGACGCAGCTTGCCGAAAGGGTCTCCGAGGCGCTAGCGGCCACCCTGTGACCATTAGCGAACCCATCATCCGTCTCGCCGCCAAGGGCGACGGGATCACCGAAACCGGCCGCCATGCGGCAGGCGCCGTCCCGGGCGACACCATCGATGCCGAGGGCACCATAACGCCGGGCCCGCATCACATCGCCCCTGTCTGCCGCCACTTTGCGACCTGCGGCGGGTGCCAGTTGCAGCACGCCCATGACGCGGTGCTGGCCGATTTCGTGCGCGACCGCGTGGTCAACGCCGCCAAGGGGCAGGGGCTGGAGCCGGCCGAAGTGCTCCCCGTCCACCTCTCGCCGCCGCACACCCGTCGCCGCGCCGGGCTCCACGGGCTGCGCACCGCGAAGGATGCGGTGCTCGGCTATCGCGAGGGCGGATCGCACCGGGTGGTCGATCTTGCCGAATGTCCGGTGCTGCATCCGGTGCTGGCCAGCCTGATCGCGCCCTTGCGGGGTTTCGTCGCGGCGCATGGGCCCAAGGGCATGGTCGGGATCGACCTGACGCTTGCGGACCAGGGCGTGGAGGCCAATCTCGTCCACTTTCCGCTCGAAGGCCTCGGGCCGACCGAAGCCGCGCTCGATTTCGCCCGCGAACACGCGCTGGCGCGGCTCACCATCGATCAGGGCTACGGCCCCGAAACGCTGTGGGAGCCCGAGCCGGTGACCGTGACGCTGGCCGGGGTGCCGGTCGGTCTGCCGCCGGGCGCCTTCTTGCAGGCAACCCATGATGCGGAAGGCCGGATGCTCGCCGATGCGGCCGAATGGCTGGGCGATGCGCGGCTTGTGGCCGATCTGTTTGCAGGGCTTGGCACCTTCGCCTTCGGGCTTCGGGAAGGGCGAAAGGTGCTCGCGGTCGAAGCCGAGCGTGCCGCGCATCTCGCCTGCAAGGCCGCCGGAGCGCTGGCGGGCGGTCAGGTGCTCACCCTTCACCGTGATCTGTTCCGTTCGCCCTTTGAGCCGGCCGAACTCAGCCGGTTCGACGCCGTGCTGCTCGATCCGCCCCGCGCCGGTGCGCGCACGCAGGTGGCCGAGATTGCCGCGAGCACGCTGGCGCGCGTGGTCTATGTCAGCTGCAACCCGTCAAGCTGGGCGCGTGATGCCGCGGTACTGACTGCGACAGGCTTCCGCCTGACCAAGCTGCGTCCTGTCGGCCAGTTCCGCTGGTCGACCCATGTCGAGCTGGTCAGCCTGTTCGAGCGTTAAGCCCTTAGCGCTGCGAGGATTTCGGCCTTGAGCCAATCGCGGTGTTCCGGCGCGACATAGGCGTGGCGCGCGCCTTCGCAGCGGCGGATGCGCGGATCATTCCTGTCCCATGCCGCCTCGAACACCTGCGCGGTGCGATCAGCGGTGGCGAGCAGGATGCGCGCGTCGCCGGTGAAGAGCGCCAGACCCTCGCGCATCTCTTGCGCAAGGCTGGAGGGCGGCGCGGAGGGGCGGAGCGCGCGGATTACTCCGCCGGCGAGTTTACGCAGGTTCACACCTCCGCTTGCCAAGCGCATGACTTCGCGCGGGTTCTTCAGCTTTTCCACATAGCGCGCGCGGATCGCTGCCGGGGGCGGTGTGGCATCGGCCCCGGTGCCGCTTGCGTCCTCGGCGATGGTCCAGGGGTTGGACAGCACCAGCCCGTCACACCCCGCGCCGCCTGCCAGCATCAGCGCCGAGGCCGCATCGCAATTGCCGAAAGCCACCACCCGCTCGATCTGCGGGGCGATCGCTCGGAAGGCCTCGATCGCAGCGGCGATATCCTTGGCCGAGCGCCGGAAACCGCTGTTCTCGCCTTCGCTATCGCCCACCCCGCGGCGGTCGAAGCGGAACACCGGAAAGCCGGCGCGGGCGATGCGCGCGGCAAGCTCGGTCTGACCGCCGAAAGCCCCGCTGCGGATCTCGTTGCCGCCGCTGACGATCAACAAGCCCGCGGTGCCCGGCGCAGTGTCGAGCGTCGCGGCAAGGCGCAGGGTTCCGCAGCCGAACGTGAGCGCCAGGCGGCTCATGCGAAGTGTTCCGCAATGATCGCGGCAAGCGCATCGGCCTGACCGGCGTCCTCGTCAGGCTCGGCGCGCAGCCACAGGCCAGCGCCGCCAAGCATGGCCTGCGCAATCTCGCTTTGCCCCTCGGCCAGAGCAGGCTCGGCGGTTTCGAGTGCACGGATCATCGCTGCGCCGAGCGTCCAGCCGCCCAATTCCAGACCTTCCGAGCGGCCGAGCGCCAGCAGCGCCTCAGCGGTCTCGGCGCGCCGCGCCTCGCGCGCGGCGATGGTGCGGGCCCGAATCATGCCGCGCAGCAGCTTGGAGCCGGATTGCGGTGCATAGTGCCAGCCGGGCAAGGTTGCGGGCGCCAGCAGCGCACCGGCGCGCAGCGCAAGCACATGGGTGGCGCGAACCGCCTCGGCTGCGGCCTGCGTCCCTGCCTGCCAGCCATCAAGGGACTGGCGGGCCAGCGGGGCAAGACTGTCATTGCAGCCCGGCAGATCGGGCAGGAAGCTGTCGATCCCGGCGCTATCGAGCCGCCGCATCACCTCGACCGTGAAGCGCCGCAGCTTGTTGGCCTCGTCAAACCATGCCGGGCAGACCAGCACGCGCGCGGTGCGCTTGCGATCGAAGGACACCAGCAATTCCTCGCCGGTCTTGCCGTCAACCAGCGTGATGGTCCAGGTGGAGATCACGCGCGCGACGGTCTAGCCGGCGGCAAGCTTGGCCTTGGCGAAGGCCAGCAGCCCGCCATAGGTCTCGAGCATTGCGCCATCGACGTCATCATCCTCGATCACGATGCCGAGCCGGTCTTCCATTTCGGTGAGCAGGCCGGCAACCGCCATCGAATCCAGTTCGGGCAGGTGGCCGAACAGCCCCGACTCAGGGCCGAAAGCGGCCGCCTGCGCCGGGTCGAGCCCGAGCACATCGGCAAGCAACCCCTTGAGTTCCTGATCGAGCTCGGCCGCTTTGGCCTCGCCCGGAATGGTCGGAATGGTGTTCATCGGGTCGCCCAAAATCCCTGTCCTCGGCCGTGGCGGCGGGGCTTAGCCATGCACAGGGCTGCGTGCAAGCGCCTCGGGGCCGGGGGAAGGCTGCGCGTCGGCGCGCAGGCCGCGCAACATCCGCTTCGCGAGCGGGGCCCAGGCCGCGGGCTGGCCTGCATCGAGACAGTCGATCCGGAAGCGCGGGCGGACTTCTTCCATCCAGTCGGCCTTGTAGCTCTGGTCGCCGGTGCCGAAGTCGACGAGGGTGACTGTGTCGCGATCGATCACGTGCTGGAACAGAGCCGCGCTGAGCGTGGTCCCGGCGGAAAGCTGCTTGCGGCTCTCAAGATGTGCGAGCTTGTGGATATAGGCAATTGAATTTTCGACAGTCCAGCATTGCGCGGCAACCGCCACGCCGTCCGCCCGCGCGATCCCGAGCCGCAGTCGCCCGGCGGCGCCCTCGGCCTGCGCAAAGGCGTGAAGCATCGCCGGTTGATCCTCGGCCGGCTTCCAGCTCGCGGCATAGATCGCCGCGTATTCGGCCCAGACGCTTGCGTCGAAGCGGGTGAGCACCTCCACCTCGACCTTCTTCGCCTTGCGTTTCAAGGTGGTGCGCAAGGGGCCCGGACGGCTGTCCCAGTATTCGGCGAAGCTGCGCCCGCGCACCGGCAGGATGTGATTGATATCGCAGGGCTCGATATGCACCCGCCAGCCCGCGGCGCGAAAGGCGCGCGCGAGCCGCTCGGCCGACCCATCCTCGCCCGGCACGGGTTCGAGCGTGACGCGGTGCCCGCGCTGCTTCAATTGCCGCGCGATCGCCTCGAGCAGCCGGTCCCCCGCCGCGCCGGCCGGAGCCAGTTCGCGCCAGGTGAAGCTGTACCAGTTGCGCAAGGGCGTGATACGCCCATTCCGCTCGGTCAACGCCAGTGCGGCGGCGCTGTCGGCGTCGCTTGCCATTGCGATCAGCGGGGTCAGCCCGGTGTCGGCGAGCAGGGCAAACCACTCGGCGCGATCAAACGGCGCGCGGGTCTCGCGCCCAGGCCCATTGGCTGTCAGGGCTTGCAAGACGTTAACGCTATCGTGATACCGCGCTTCGATCACTGAAAGATGGCTCCCGTTCATGCCGCAACTGCCCAAACCGCTCCCGCGACCGCTCGACCACCTTGCCGAACTGGCGGTGGCGGCGGGGCATGGAGCGCGCCCGGCGCTGGGCTTGCGCGAGGTCACGCTTAACCACAATCAGTTAAGACAGCGTGTCGCGATGCTCTCCGGTTGGCTGGCGGCGATGGTGCCGACCCGCGGTGCGCGGGTGGCAAGCTGGGCGGCGAAGGGCGAGCTGACCTGCCTGCTGCCGCTGGCGGCAGCGCGGGCGGGGCTGGTGCATGTGCCCATCAACCCCCTCCTCAAGCGCGCCCAGACCGCGCATATCCTTGCCGATAGCGGGGCAAGCCTGCTGATCGGCACCGGTTCGCGGCTTGCCAGCCTTGCACCGGGCGATCTGCCGCCCGGCTGCGCCGCGCTGGGCGAGGGCGAGGCGCTGGCGGCGGCCACGGCTGCGGGGCACGCACTCGGGCCGTCCGGGGCCAATCCGGCAGAACTGGCGGCGATCCTCTACACCTCGGGCTCGACCGGGCGCCCCAAGGGGGTGATGCTGAGCCATGCCAACCTGTGGCTCGGCGCGGCGAGTGTCGCGCATTATCTTGGGCTGGCAGAGGATGATGTGACGCTGGCGGTGCTGCCGCTGTCGTTCGATTACGGGCAGAACCAGCTGTTTTCCACGTGGTTTGCGGGCGGGTGTGTGGTGCCGCTCGACTTCTTGTTTCCCAAGGACGCCGTCAAGGCCTGCGCGACGCATGGCGTGACGACGCTCGCCGCAGTGCCGCCGCTGTGGGTGCAACTGACCGAGATCGACTGGCCAGAGGAAGCCCGCGCGCCCTTGCGGCGGCTGACCAATAGCGGCGGGGCGCTGACGGTCGATCTGGTGCGTGCCTTGCGCGGGATGTTTCCGCAGGCCAGACTGTTCCCGATGTATGGCCTGACCGAAGCCTTCCGCTCGACTTTTCTCGATCCGTCGCTGGTCGATTCGCATCCCACATCAATGGGTAAGGCGATCCCCTTCGCAGAGATTCTCGTGATCGACGATACCGGCGATGTCGCTGCGGATGATGCCGAGGGCGAACTTGTCCATTGCGGGCCGCTGGTGGCGCAGGGGTACTGGCAGGATCCCGAGCGCACCGCCGAACGCTTCCGGCCCGCGCCCGCAGCCTCCACCTATGGCGGCATGGCCGTGTGGTCGGGCGACCGGGTGCGGCGCGATGCCGAGGGGTTGCTCTATTTCGCCGGACGCCGCGACGCGATGATCAAGAGCGCCGGCAACCGCATCAGCCCGCAGGAGATCGAGGAGGCCGCGCTGGCAACGGGCCTCGTCGCCGAGGCGGCGGCGCTCGGTGTGGCCGACGCGCGGCTCGGTCAGGCGGTGCATCTGGTGGTGCGCGGCGATGGAGACGAAGCGGCGCAGGCGGAGTTGCCCAAGCGGCTCCAGCGCGACCTGCCCAATTTCATGCAGCCGCAGCATATCCACTGGCGTGCGGCGATGCCGCTCAATCCGAACGGCAAGATCGATCGCACCGCCTTGCAGGCTGAACTCAATCAGGAATTTGGCAAATGAAGCCCGTCGGCCCGATCCCCTCCGGATATGAAGCCATCGACGGCGAGTTGGCGATCGGGGGGCAGCGCGTGAGCGATCTGGTTGCCGAGGCCGGGCGCACGCCGCTGTTTGTCTATTCGCGCGCGCATCTTAATCGGCGGGTTGCCGAACTGCGCGCGGCGCTGCCGACGCGGATCGGGCTCAATTACGCGGTCAAGGCCAACCCGCACCTCGCCGTAATTGGCCACATGGCGCTGCTGGTGGATGGCTTCGACATCGCCTCTTCGGGCGAACTCGGCCTGTGTCTCGCGCTGGAGATCGATCCGGCGCGTATCAGCTTTGCGGGGCCGGGCAAGCGCGACGACGAGTTGGAAGCGGCGATTGCCACCGGCGTGACGCTCAATTGCGAGAGCGAGGGCGAGGCGGCCCGCGCGCTCGCCATCGGGCAGCGCTTGGGCAAGCCGCCGCGCATCGCGATCCGGGTCAATCCGAGCTTCGAGATGAAGGGTTCGGGGATGAAAATGGGCGGCGGGGCCAAGCCATTCGGCGTCGATGCCGAGCGCGTGCCGGCGCTCGCCCGCGAAGTGATTGCGCAAGGGGCCGAATGGCGCGGCTTGCACATCTTCACCGGCAGCCAGACGCTGAGCGCAGAGGCGATCGTCGAAGCGCAGGGCAACGTATTGGAACTGGCTGCGAATCTGGCCGACGCCATCGGTCACGGCCTGCCCAAGCTGAACATGGGCGGGGGGCTGGGTATCCCCTACTTCCCCGGCGACACTCCGGTCGATCTTCCCCGCGTGGGCGCAGCGCTGGCCGAGCGGGTGGCGGACCTGCCGCCCGCGCTGGCGGATACCGAGCTGTGCATGGAACTGGGCCGCTATCTGGTCGGCGAGGCCGGGGTTTACCTCACCCGCGTGATCGACCGCAAAGTGAGCCACGGGGTCACCTATCTCGTCACCGATGGCGGGCTGCATCACCAGCTGGCCGCCTCGGGCAATTTCGGAACGGTGGTGCGGCGCAATTATCCTTCAGCGATTGCAACACATTACGGGTCGCAAGCGACAGAGGATGTCAACATCGTCGGCTGTCTGTGCACCCCGCTTGACCGGCTCGCCGATAATGCCGCGATGCCCCATGCCGAGGTCGGCGATCTGGTCGCGGTGTTCTGCGCCGGGGCTTACGGAGCGAGCGCCAGTCCGTCGGCCTTCCTCGGCCACGGTCCGGCGGCCGAAATGCTGGTCTGAAACCGCGGAATCGGCGCGGGCGTTAACCCCTGCCAAACCACTGTCCCGTATCGGGATGGGGCGGGATTTGGCGCCATATAACTAACAATATGTTCACCATTTCTGGCGAGAAGACGTCCATTGCCTTGGGGACACAGGTTGCAGGTCGCTCCTGCATCGGGCCTGTGCCCCGGGTGCGCGCAAGAATGGCCAAGGATTCCCGTCAATGCCCCAATCGCTGCCTCTCGTCCGCCTTGCAACGCTTGGGGCAGCGCTCGGGCTTGCGCTGCTGGGGCTGGCGGGCTGCGGGGGTGCCGGCACCGAACTCCCCACGGCAAGCTATGGCAGCGAGCCGATTGCCCCGTCCGAACAATACACCATCGGCCCGCTTGACGAGATCACCATCCACGTCTGGCGAAACCCCGAACTCAGCGCCGAGAAGGTGCGCGTGCGCCCCGATGGCCGGCTGACGATCCCGCTGGTGCAGGACATCCCGGCGGTCGGCAAAACCGCCACCCAGCTGCAGGAATACATCGCGGGCGAGCTGTCGAAATATATCGAGCAGCCGATTGTCTCGGTGATCGTCAACACGCCCGAGGGCAATTTCTCCCAGCAGGTGCGGATCATCGGCGCCACGCCGCAACCCGCCTCGCTGCCGTTCCGCGCCAATATGACCGTGCTCGACGCGATGATCGCGGTCGGCGGCCTGAACGAATTTGCCGCCGGCAACCGCGCCAAGCTGATCCGGCAGGACCGCGAGAGCGCCAAGCAGGTCGAATACCGCCTGCGCCTGTCGGACCTCGTGCGCAAGGGCGATGCCAGCGCCAATGTCATGCTGATGCCGGGGGATACGATCATCATCCCGGAAAGCCGGTTCTGACGGGGCCGACGCGCACATGAGCGAGATTTTCGAGGAACTGCGCGCGGCGCTCTGGACGGTGTGGCACCGGCGCTGGATCGCGATCGCTGTGGCCTGGGGCGTGTGCCTGCTGGGCTGGCTGGTGATCGCGATGATCCCCAACACCTACGAATCCAAGGCGCGCGTCTATGTCGATGTCGAGGATGTGCTGTCCAAGCAGCTCGGCATTGCCGGTGACGGCAAGGAGCAGATCGCCGAGGTTCGCCAGACCCTGTCGAGCGCCAAGAACCTCGAAAAGGTTATCACCGCGACCCGGCTTGGCGAAGGCATCACCGGGCGCGGCGCGCTTGATGCCGCGATTGCCGAGCTCGACAAGAAGGTCAAGGTGACAAGCGAGCAGGAGACACTGTTCGAGATCACCGCCGAGATCGGCCGCGGCGATTTGTCCGACGCCGAGAACGCGGTTCTGGCGCGCGACGTGGTGCAGAAACTGCTCGACATCATGCGCGAGGAATATGTCATCGGCAGCCGCACCGGAATCAGCACCGCGATTGGCGATCTCGACCGCCAGCTCGACGAGCGCAAGCTCGAGCTGGAGGAGGCCGAGCAGCGCCGCCTCGCCTTCGAGGCGCAATATCCCGATCTGGCGGGCGGCTCGGACAGCCTGTCAAGCAAGGTCCAGCAGTCGCGCGCCGATCTGCGCGCGGTCGATGCCGATCTGGCGGCGGCGGAGAGTGCGCTCGCGGCGATCTCGGGGCAGTTGGCCAATACCCCGCGCACGATTTCCGGCGGCCGCGATGCCACCGGCCCGAAGGCGGCACTGCAACAGGCGCAGACCCAGCTCGCCGAGCTGCGTTCGCGCGGGCTCACCGACAGTCACCCCGATGTCGTCTCCACCACCAAGCAGGTGCAGATCCTCGCGCGGCAGGCGGCGGCAGCGGGCGATGATGCCGGCGGGACGCCCAATCCGGCGTGGTCCTCGCTGGTTGCGATCCGCACCGAGCGCCAGGCCAGTGTTGACGCGCTGCAGGCCCGCCGCGCTGCGCTGCAGAGCGATTTTGCCGCGCTGATGGCAAGTCAGGCCTCCGAACCCGAGGTCGCTGCCCAGGCCAACCGCATCAGCCGCGATTACGACGTGCTGCGCGCCAATTACGAAAAGCTGCTGCAGGACCGCGAGGCCCTGCGCACGCGCGGCAAGGTCGAGGACAAGGCCAGCCAGTTCCGCTTCGATGTGA
>Ga0315904_10000368_pt1 | contig 70834 bp, 76 predicted proteins | sample LakEriMetagenome_6_FD_203529 | JGI IMG/M metagenome (GOLD analysis project Ga0315904, IMG submission 203529) | Freshwater fungal communities from buoy surface, Lake Erie, Ohio, United States - Buoy 12 MA120 | ecosystem: Environmental > Aquatic > Freshwater > Lake | place: USA: Lake Erie, Ohio...
TATCCTGTAAAATACTCCGTATTAGAAACTAAAGAAAGGATTCTAAAATGAGTAAGAAAAATTGTATGCTCTGTGGTCAGACCACCTATGTCTCTAAGCGCAGTATCCCTGCGATATGTCCGAATTGTGTAGATTCGCTAAATAGTGTGAGATAAATCACACGGGGAATACCCCACAGACCCCCCAAAATGTCAGTGGCAGGGTATAGGATAAGATTACTAAAAAGAAAGGTTAGAAAAAATGCTAACACTAAGTTATACAGCACAGAAAGAGGATAACCTCGTTTCTGTATCAAATCGCCTCATGGTAAGTGAGCGTCAAATAAATGACCTACTAGATACACTAGTTTCAAATGGTTATGACATTATCTCAACAGAGATTACAGACGGAGATTACTCTCCACATTGGCAAGGCTAGTCCTTGTCAGTGCCCCATGATAAGATTACAGAAATGAAAGGATAAATAAATGATAAACACATTAGAAAGAATAAATTGCGATGAGTGCTACGGGCACGGAGTTATTTTCTACGGCGATAACGATGATTATGCCGTTGAGCCTTGTGAGTGTGTAGCGTGATACAATACTCACCAGAACAATTACGCAGAAAAGCACACTTAGAAAAATACGGAATTACTTCCAATTATGACCGCTCACATTACGAATTAGAAAAGGATAAAAATGATACCAATAACACTAACAACAACTAACGGCGAAACTAAGAAAATGACTTTGCCCGATAAAGATACTGTTGAAACTTTCATTACATCATTCTCAGTAGCATTACCCGTAGGAGTCGCAGTATGTATTGACGCACCCCTAATTGGAATACACAACGGGTGGCTATTTGGAAAAAAGCAGGTAGCGGTATAAAATAAATAACAATAAATAAAAAGATTGTGAGCCAGAAATGTGCTCACTATTTTTTTGATCTTTTTTTATTTTTTTCTGCATCATACATATTAGCAAAAAATTCAGATTTTTATAAAAATGGGTTTTTACAAAATTTTTCAGATAGCGGTATAATGAAATATATGAAGGTCATTGTTGGTCCAGACACCAGAAGCGGGGTAGTTCATAATATCTATCCAGAAGGATTTCCTGTACCAGAACATATGATGAATCCTAATATAGGTGGATGGAACAAAAAATGTAGCCATATATACGAATATATAAATCTAGAGGTTTGTCCAAAATGTGGACGGGATACACATGAACCCAACTATAACTTTCAAAATAAACTACATAGGCAATGGATCACTGATGGGAAAAACAAAGAATTTGTTTGTCCACAGGGTGGAACAATTATAGGAGCATGGGACATATGACAGAATCAGAAAAAATTTCAGAAATTGACAATATGGGAAGAGAAAAGTTTTGGGAATGCTATTCGTTTATTCCACCACAAGAGAATGATGGTTTGGCATTAAAACTTTTTCAAGATCAGTGTTGCTCAAACTGTTCTTGCAAAACTACTCAGGCTGAATAGCACCTTTTTTAACAAGGTCGTCATATATTAGGTTAAACATATGAAGCAATCCTGGTCTAGTAGAATCTAGCATATTTTGAATTTGCTCATAGGTCAAGCCAGCCTTCTCGGCACCTTCAATATTATAATTATTAACAGTGTAAATCATTATTTCTACAACATCTTCTTTTTTCATATTACCACTTTCCTATAGGACATTTTGCCTGAACCAATGTTGTTTTAAGTTTCATAAAACAACCACACTTCTTACATTTTACCATACGCTTGTTAAAGAATTCGCAGGTATTACAAATTTCAAGGCGGGACTCAATTAAATTCTTATCACTTCTTGGCTGAGAAGGATCAAACAAATCTGTAAACTTAACATCATCACTCACCAATCCATCATATCATAATACGTAACCGAATACTCTCCACCAAATACTTCAGCATATGAGAAAATATCACACATATATTTCTTCATGGTCGTCAAACCAACTTTATCCGAACTATATTTATATCCATGTGTTAATATTTCATGTGAAACCTTTTCTTGGACAAATGCCTCATTAAGGGTTTGTATATACCGTTCTTTGCCATACCGTTTGGATGTAAAGGATTGATTTGGATATACCGTCCGAAGTTCGTCATCCACACTCTTGGCATAATCTGTGGTTTGGATCACATAATTTACAGATGCACATTTCATCCTATCAGACCATGTTCGCATGTTCTCGCTGTAATTATCCATATTGCGTAGGGTAGAGTCAGCGTAGGCCATGCGTATGATCTCTGTTGCCGATGTTTCAATCTCTGTTGCGAACGCAATTAAATATGCGGTTGCGAATGGAAACTTGTCGCTGTATTTTGTGATACCGAAGTGAACATTAGGGTTAAAACTTTTTGCCGACATATTATCATTTAATAAACGCATGTGATTGCCGACCGAAACATAATCTGGGTGATTCATGTCACAATCAACGAATAGACAACTCCTGGGACTTATACCATCCGCCAGACATAAAATATTTTTATCATATGTGCCGACGACTTTAGATCCGTTATAACGATTTAATAACTGCGCCGAAACGAAACCGTCCATATCTGGCGAAATTATTAAATTTGTAGAATGCTCTAACGTTCTAAGTATTTCAGTTTTCATTTTTTAAAAACTCCATGTTATAATTTTCCTGTTATGTTTGCAACAGAAGGTCTTGCGCTAATAATTGAAATCTTGATTGGCATTGGTACCATTCTATCAGGTATTGCGTTTGCAATCAAGTGGTTAGTTAAACATTATTTTGCTGAGATCAAAGCAGAGTTCAAGCCTAATGGAGGATCTAGTTTGAGGGATCAAGTTAATCGTTTAGAAGAAAGATCAAATGAAGCAGATCAAATGCGGAGAGACATGGATAAGAAATTAGACCGCATGTATGAAATTTTAATTAATCACGTAGCAAATAGTAATAAATAATTCTCTATATATAATATATAAATAATAAGTATCTCTGAGGGAAAGTCCCCCCCTCCCCCCATAGATTTTTTATTACATCTAATGGTAGAAGAGGAACTAGTATCTCTAGTGCAAAGTCCCCACAAACCCTATAAACACTATATCATAAACTATTTGTGACTCAAACCACTAATGTCCGTTTTATCCGTTATGATATAATTTTTATTGCTCATCCCTTGATCTGTCTCTCATACCCACCGATCTTGGGATGAGTCTTATTTTATGGTATAATCCTTTATTATGGCAAATCTCTGTGCTCCCGAAATTTTTGGTGCTGATCCAGTAACTATTCAGTGGAGAGTAATTCGTGGAGATACAGGAACATTACGTGTAGAATTTTACGAAGATGATGAAGTAACATATTATGATACGACTGGATGGATCTATAGATGTACAGCATATGATCAATTTGGAAATGTATTAGATGCTTTAGATTGCGAACCAGGTGAAGGATTTGTAGATATTACTGCTTATGCTTCAGTTACTAAGAATTGGGGAAGTGGCTATAAGGCTACCGTCGCAGAATTGCCTTTTGATGTACAGGTAATTATTCCAGAAGAAATAGAAGATATTGTTTGGACACCAGTTGTCGGAACGATTTATGTTATCGGTGATGTAACACCAGGAGGTACTTTATAATGGCAGTTATTAAGATTGTTCCTATGCCAGGTGCAAAAGGAGATAAGGGCGACGATGGTGCAGCAGGTGCACAAGGACCTCAAGGACCAATAGGAGCCACAGGTCCAGCAGGTGCTGACGCTCTATGGAATTATAATGGTGAGTGGAGTTCTAGTTCAACGTATGCAGAAGGCGACATTGTAACTTATAACGGACAAACATATCGTGCAAGCGGAATAACAATTCTTGGAACAACTCCAGACTTAGATGTTAATTTTGATTTAATTGCAGCAAAAGGTGCTGATGGTGAAACAGGTCCGCAAGGAGAGCCTGGACCTCAAGGTGCACCTGGTGCTAATGGTGCAGACGCACTTTGGAATTTTGTTGGTGAATATAATAATGCAGCAGATTATAATATTGGCGATGTTGTAACTTATGCTGGTGGAACATATTATAGAGTTCTTCCTTTAAATGCTGGATATCCACCAGGAACGGAATATTGGACAACCGTTGCTGCCCCTGGAGCACAAGGTATTCAGGGAGAGCCTGGGCCACAAGGAGAGCCAGGAGGATTAACTGGAGCAAAATTAGGTTCATTTTTTGATAATACAATTCAAACAGGTGGATCAATTAAGCCTATAACTTTAAACTCTACAGATTTTTCAAATGGAGTAACTATTGTAGATGGATCAAGAATTACAATGGATACTTTAGGTATTTATAATATTGCATTTAGTTTGCAATTAGAAAAAACTGGAGGATCTTCAGCAGATATTTATATTTGGATGAGACACAATAATGTAGATGTTCCAGATACTGCAACAATTATTCATATGGCAAATAATAATACCTATAATGTTGCTGCATGGAACTTCTTTGTAAATTGTGATGTTCTTCCTCAAGATTTTCAATTGATGTGGTATACAGCAAGTACAAATGTATCTATTTCTGCTATTGCTGACGCTGGTACGCCAGTTGGAGTTCCATCAATTCCGTCGGTAATTGTTACAGTAAATAAAGTCGGAGATTTGTAAAGATTAAGCCATGGCAGCATCTAAATCCATGGAAAATAACAATTCACCATTAATAAGTTCTGGAACATGGGATACAGAATTTTTTAAGTGGTCTGGAATTCAACTAAATCCAAGCGAAGAGTCATATAATATTCCTATATCAGCAAATTATTATTGTATAGGAGAGTTAGTTTTTTTTAATATACATGTTGTAATTACAAATCCTATATTATGGGGAATAAAACAAATAAATAGTAATATAAATGAAAAATTATCGTTAGAGTGGAATCCTTGGAGATTTAAACTACCATTTAAAAAAATAGATGACTGGGATATTTCTCCATCACCAACCGATAATCTTTCTAGTATAAATAGTTATTCAACAAATCTTTTTACAGGAAGATATGTTGGTAAACTTATTGATAAAAGTGAATTAAATATGGAAAAAATAACTGAACAGGTAGTAACACCAATGTTCGGTATTTTAAGTTTTGGTGAATATTTATATCTTTATGGACTAAACTCTCAGAGTGATTATAAACAAACATATGCTTTAAAAAATATTACATCAGAGTGGCCAATAAATTTTACCTCTTATAATTCTAATTCTTTAAATAAAGGCTCTACGTATTTAAGATTATCTATTAGTGGTATATACAGAGGAGAAGTAGGGTAATGTCTATATCTAAATCTATGAATTTTCCATCAGGCAAAAAATCAAGTTATGCTGCACAAGTTGTAGAAACTCAAACAACAAATACTGATGTATTAATTAACTATGTTCCAGTTCCTGGCCCTATGGGGCCTCAAGGACCACAAGGCCTACCTGGACCTCAAGGACCTGCTGGAAAGGACGGTATTCAAGGCCCTAAAGGCGAAAGAGGTCTACCTGGTAAAGATGGCGAGAGTTCTCTGTCCGCATCTGGACAACAAGCAGGATGGGCAGCATATTTTAATAATGATAGAAAGTCAATAAATCTTGGTGTAAATTATGGAGATGATGGATGGGTAAAGGTTTGGGTAGATTCCAAGGGAAGTAATACGAATGAAAAATACCTACCACAAGGATGTACAAGCCTATGGAATGCAGAGCAAAGAATGTTAAATTTTCATGGTTTAAAGATAGGCTCTCAAGTATTTGTAACATATAACTTTGAACTTACTACTAACTCTAATAATACAGAGGTTTGGATGAGAACATTTTTTCCTAAGTCTTCCACCGAAATTTCTCAATTTGTAGCATCTTTAAAATATCAGTATGTCTACAATATGTATGTAACACAGCACTTTTTTATAGAAGATCAGACTATGTGGAACTCTGGAGCGGTACCCCAAATTAGAACCGACTATGACTCCTCAGTAATAATGAATTCTATATACGTCTCTGTGATATAATTTACGAGGAGGAACCATGGCATTTCCAGGAACATACAATATAAGTTACTATAAGGGTGATACTTACGAGTTTCGTGTCTATCCAAAAACAGCAGATGGTAATGTTTATTCACTTGCCCCGTTTGTTTATGATGATGATAATAATCCAGCAACAATAGATTTTGATAGTGCAATTTTTGCTTTTGCTGAAGTTAGAGGTGGAGATTCTGCAACTGGATATCATAGATGTTATGCAAAAATATCAAATGATAAGACATATGTAACTTGTGCAATTAGACCAGCAGATGCAGCATATTTAGATCCAGCAAAAACATACGTATATGACGTTCAAGTAAGTAAGCCAGCAAATAGTGGAGACTATCCAATGGTTGTTACTCTTATGACTGGAAGTATAACTGTAACTGATCAAGTTACAAGTTCTACTAACTTAGGATAAAAATGGCAGAGGTAGTTTTAAATACAGAAGATCTTTTAGTCTTAGGTGGACCAGATACTATAAATGTTGAAGTTGATTTTGGTCCGCAAGGTGATCGTGGTAGTTTGTTTTTTGTTGGAAATGGAAAACCAGATATTGTAGATATAGGACAAGATCCAAATGTTTTTGACCTTTACATAAATCTCCTTACAACAGATGATGAATACTTAATGATATATCAATATGTAGATGTTCTTGGAACTTTACAATGGCAACCATTAACAAAATTAATTCCAAATACATATGTATCAAATAAAAGTATAGATTTTACAACTCAAAATTATTGTTATATCCCTATTGCAGATATTGTAGACCCATCATATGTCGGCGGTGTCGATGCTTCTAACTTTAGTGTTCAGGTGACATTCGGCACATCTGCTGGATTTCCTATTGTAAGTTCAATAAAAACTGAAGTAGTTACAGTGAGTAGTATTCAAAACCTAAAAATAACATTTTATGCCAAGGAATTTGACGGCACCAATTGGATAGACATATCTGGATCCAGAACGGCTAACCTTCACATTTCGGTGGTATAATCTAAGGGGTGATTTAATTGGCAGTAGAAGATATCGGTGGTTTATATAATACAAAGCAGCCAGGTTATGACGACACTGCTGATATTCAAGCAGCCCTAAAAGCATTTTTATATGGTAGTTATACGTATGATACTACAAGCACAGATCCAACTCAAATTCCAAACCCTTCATTAGCGTATCACCTACAACAACTAAAAAATAGAATTCAGGCACAAGAAGATCTTGGAATTGGATCTGATTATTTAACTTTAGCCCAAATTGCAGCAATTGCATCTCCTGCCGATGGATATATTGCTATGGCTTCAGACTCTAATGGTGGAGCAGTTGAATCTTTATATGCCTCCGCATTTTACTCAAATGAAGCACCGACAACAGACTTAGTCGACGGAGTTCTTTGGGTAGACAAAGACTCTGCAGCACTTGATACATATGTTTATGACTCAACACTTTTGCCAGGGGATCCATGGGTAAGAATCAATGACCTTAAGAATATTATTCAGGCAAAGGGCGACATTTTAATTGGTACTGGCTCAGAAGGTTTGGATAATTTACCTGTTGGTGCAAATGGAACAGTCCTCACTGCAGACGACACTCAAACACTTGGAGTTAAATGGGGAACAGCATATGCACAACCAACACTTGGATCAACAGCAATTACTTCTGGATCTACAATAACAAATATTAATGACTTAACAATTAACTCTACAACTATTCCAACATCCAAAACTTTAGTTGCTACAGATTCTACTGCATATGTTATTCCATCAATGTCTGGTAATTCAGGAAAGTATCTTACAAATGATGGATCTACACCATCATGGTCAACTTTATCATCTTCTAGTGGATTAACTTTAATTACATCACAAAGTTTTACTAACAGCACATCAGTTCAAATTAATAACTGCTTTTCATCAACTTATAGAAACTATAGAGTTATGTTATCAATAACAGGTATTTCTGCTCAATCAACAAATGTTTATTTTAGATATAGCAGTGGTGGAACTCCCAATAGTAGTGCTATTTATTCATTTACATCTTTAGATGGTGGACCAACATCAAGCCCCACAGCATCTTCTGGAAGAAATTTAACTGCCACTCAATTTGAATGCGGATATTATGATCCAGGATATAGCCCAAATAATCAAATGCCATATTATGCAACAATGGATATATTTGCCCCAAACATTGGATTATATCAAAAGGGAATGCTTGGATTTAGTTGTTCTACATATGCTACAGCCCCAATAAATACCTATGTAAAGTTCTGGTCTGGATGGTGTCTATCTAATGCTTCATTTGATGGATTCCAAATTAGACCTCAAGGTGCAGACGGTATTACTGGAATTATTAGAGTTTATGGGTATCAGGATTAGGAGATATTATGACAAATTTAAATGAAGTTATTGTTGATGTTGCAAATAACACAGTTGTTATTAATGATGTCCCTGCAGAAAAAATTGCAGAACTCGCTGCCGAAGGTGCAAGAATAGAGTCAGAAAGATTAGCCAATATAGAGGCTATTAAAAATGCTAAATTAGCACTTATTGAAAAACTTGGAATTACAGAAGAAGAAGCAGCACTATTAATGGGAGGTATTTAATGTCAACAGTTAGTTCAACCAGTAAAGTAGCATACATGTATGATCAAGCATCAGATACTTGGTATGCTGTTGCTGGAACCGCTAACACAAATGTTGCATACTCATGGAATGCTGCTCATACTTTTGGATCTATAGTAACTGCTAATGATGTTATTCGTGCTAAGGCTGGTGTAAATAGATTTACTAATCCTACTGCAAGAGATGCTGTAATTACCGCTCCAGTTAAGGGTACAGTTTGTTTTATTGAGCAAACAAATGGCGGTACTGATATAAACCAACTTCAAATTTATAATGGTACATCATGGGTAGGAATGTTAGATACCGCAAATCTTAGTCCACAAATTACTAATAACTATAACTTAGGACTTGCAGATGCAGGTAAAACATTGTTAATTAATTCTGCATCAGATATAACTGTTACAGTACCACTTAATTCTGCTGTACCCTTTTCAACTGGTCAAAGACTAGATGTAGTAAGATTAGGGTCTGGCAATGTTACGTTTGCTGGTGCAGATGTAAACGTTATTATTAATAGTAAAAACTCTAACAAGAAAATTGCTGCAAGGTATTCTGGCGCAACTCTTATCAAATATGATACGAATACCTGGGTCCTTATTGGCGATTTGACAGCGTAGGTGCCTAAATGCTTGGATGGTTAGGCAAATGGGCGGGATCCAAAGGAATGGGAAAGATTCCCGACATAGAGGGACTATCCTTAAATGATGCAAGAAATGCTATAACAAATGCTGGTTTTAAATTAGGAAATGAAACATCAAGAGGTAATGCACAAGGTGCAAATTCATCAAATCATGGTAAGGCTAAAGGCAGAGACGATGTTAATCAATTATTAGATTATGAATCGGTTTTAGATTTTGAATATTATAGTTATGTTGTTCCACCTGTAACTCCTGCTGTAACTCCTGTAACTCCAGTAACCCCAGTAACCCCAGTAACCCCAGTAACCCCAGTCACACCAGATGTTGGAGTAACCCCAGTCACACCAGATGTTGGAGTAACTCCAGTCACACCAGGAGTCACACCAGTTACGCCAGTTACGCCAGTTACGCCAGTTACGCCTGTAACCCCAGTAACCCCAGTTACACCAGTTACTCCTGCTCCTCAATGTGATCCATGTCCAGAACCAGGGCAATGGAGTGAATGGTCTGCATGTTCTAATGGAATTAAAACTAAATCTAGAACTAATTATGAAACTGTGGGCGCTCCTCCACAAGGATGCTGTATTCCATATATTGAAACAATAGAAGAAAGTTGTGGCGTAACCCCAGGAGTCACACCAGGAGTCACACCAGGAGTCACACCAGGAGTCACACCAGGAGTCACACCAGGAGTTACTCCAGGAGTCACCCCAGGAGTTACACCATGCGTACCTAACTTTGGAGACGATTGTTGGGGACCTAATGTTGAACCAGGATATATAGACTGCAATGGAAACTGTAACTACGTACCAGCACCAGGAGTTACCCCAGGAGTTACCCCAGGAGTTACCCCAGGAGTTACCCCAGGAGTTACCCCAGGAGTTACACCGTCACCAGGAGTTACCCCAGGAGTTACCCCATCACCAGGAGTTACTCCATGCGTACCTAATGCTGGCGATGATTGCTTTGGTCCAAATGGTGAACCAGGATATATAGCATGTAATGGAACATGTAGTTATGCTCCAGCACCAGCCGTTACACCAGCCGTTACACCAGCCGTTACACCAGCCGTTACACCAAATAGCGGAGTTGTACCTGATGCTGGAGTCGTACCTGATTCTGGCGGAGGTGGAGTCGTACCTGATTCTGGCGGAGGTGGAGTTGTCCCTGATTCTGGCGGAGGTGGAGTTGTCCCTGATTCTGGCGGAGGTGGAGTTGTCCCTGATTCTGGCGGAGGTGGAGTCGTACCTGATTCTGGCGGAGGTGGAGTCGTACCTGATTCTGGCGGAGGTGGAGTTGTCCCTGATTCTGGCGGAGGTGGAGGTGGAGGAGGAACACCTTGGGACGATCAACCAATATAGAGTATAAAATTAGAAGTAAGGTATAATCTATATATGCAAAAAAAAATAGAAAAAATAAAAGAAATAATTGAAAACAATAAAGACTCTGATGTTGGACCAATAGATATTTTTAAATCAAATACGGAATGGGTAGGAAATAATTTATTTCAACACAGATATTCTATTTGTCAAGCATGTCCAGAATTTATTAAATTAACAACTCAATGTAAAAAATGTGGTTGTTTTATGAAGGTTAAAAGTAAAATGAAATTAGCGGTATGTCCGTTAGGAAAATGGTAATGAATAAAAAAGAAATTGCTCCAGGTATTGTTGTTTATTCAAATGCAATTGATGGATATGAATCATTAGTCAATGACATAGAAGAAGGAATGATCAGTGCTAAACTTGAATGGAAAGAAGCAAAGGTAAAATCACAAGGTGAAGTGCAAATCAAAAAAGAGTCAAGGGACACTCTTGCTGTTTATGTTCCATATAGTGATATAGAAATAAATGATTTCTCTAATTTTCAAAGTGCATTTTTTGCAACATTATCTAATTTATTTTTAAAATTTTTAGGTCCCTTAGAATTTGATTACAAAAAAGACTATGCCTTAACAACAACATGGCATGATCAATATGGAATATTAAAATATGGCGTGGGTCAAAAGTTTGTGAATCATATAGATGACCATACTGATTATCACAGAAGAATGTCTACAATATATTATCTTAATGATAATTATGAAGGAGGAGAAATAAATTTTCCAAGATTTAATATTACATATAAACCAGTAGCAAATGATTTTATTATATTTCCTTCAAATTATATTTATAATCATTCAGTATCTCCCGTGATATCTGGAGAAAGATATGCTGTAGTTAGTTGGTTAAGATGAACAATAAAAAAGTTGCCTGGATCACACTAACTAGTGGCAGAAAAGAATATTTAAAAATATCCAGAGAGTCTTGGTATAATTTTGTAAAAGGTGAAATATCAGAAGAAATTATAGTTGATACTTCTGGAAATGAAGAATATTCTAAATGGTTATCAGAAACATATAAAAATGCTAAAATTTTTTCTATGGAAAAACAACATGTTTTAGGAAAAACCTGGGACACGGGAATAAAAAAAGCATATGAATATTTTTATGATATTGCTAAAGATATAGATTGTGAATATATATTACATACAGAGGATGATTATGTTTTATTGAACACAGTTAATATAGATGATGCTATATCTATTCTTGAATCAGATTCAAATATAGTACAAGTTCATTTTATACGACAGCCGTGGACAAAAGATGAAGAAGATGCTGGAAGTGTTCTTAGAAATTGTGAAAAAAATGGATTTAAACTTGTACAAAAAAATAATGATAAGAGTTATTGGGTAGAGCACAGATCTTATTTTACTTTTGGCCCAAGTATATATAAAAAAGAAATTTGTTATGTTGAAAGAGACTTAGATTTTAACCCAGAACTTGCGCTAACAGTTAGATTATTTTTAGATAAGAATAAAAAAACAGCAACATATGGTAAAATAGATGATAAAAATTTTGTAGAGCATATAGGAGTTATTAAAGGATGATAGATGTTTTATCTTGTTCTTCAATTAATCAAGAAAAATTTTTAGACTATGATTTTGATACAATAGTTATTAATAATTTTTCTATAAAAAATAATAATGGACCCGACACATTTGTTCCTGGGGAAACGTATTTATTTGCAACCTACTCTCACTACGGACACTCTTTGATGGATGTTTATGCACAGTTTAAGATATTGCAATTAAAATATAAAAATATAAAACCATTTTTTTATGAAGATGGATTTAATGGATATTACTTTAATGAAAATAAAATTACAATAGATCAAATGGACTCTTTGGGATATAAAAACCAAAGAATATATAATATTGCAATAGGAAACTATGAGTTTGAAAAAGTTATTTTATTTTTTGACATGAATAATACCTTTCCAGAACAATTTTATAGTAATAATGGAGCAACTAGATCATCTCATTATTTTCCATTTTGTGACTGCTATATGGGAACAGAGCCTTGTGGCGAAAGTAAATATTTTAAATATAACTATCTTGCAATAGATGCTTTAAAAAATTCTTTTAAAGAATTATTTAGTTCTAATAAAACTGAGAAATTTTTTATTTCAAGAGAAAGATATAATAGAAAATATGAGGCTGAAATAGAATATTATTCAAATAAAAAAGTTTTATCAGAAAAAGAAGAACAAAGATTAATGTGGTCAAAAGTTAGATCTACTAATAAAGAAACAGAAATTGAAAAATTATTTGAAAGAAATGGTTATAGAATTATTTACGCAGAAGATTATTCTTTATTTGAACAAATAAAAATGTTTAGTTCTGCTCAAATAATTGCTAGTGTTTCTGGAACAGGATTATTTAACACATTTTGGTGCGATAACAATACAAAAGTTTTTGAAATTTTAGCGTCTCCTAAATATAAATATCATTATAAAGAATTTGCAGTGTATTCGGGCACAAATCATGAATATATAGATATTAGAGATCTTTCTTTAAAAGATTCTTTATTAAAAATTGATAAAACAATAAACAGAGATAGGGATATATCCTACATCAAAAAAACGTCAAACAAAGATAGGGATATATCCTTTATCAAAAAAACATCAATTATAGATATGGATCTTGTTCAACAGGCAATAGAAGAAAAAAGAATTCATGTTTTTAAAAATGTTTTTCCAGACAAACCGTCATGGGATACACTTCTTTCTGTAATCTCACAATATGTTGAAGAAGATTTACAAAAATTCCCAGATAGATCATATCTTTTAAATGATTTTGTTGAGGGTGAATCATCTGATATGAGATTTAAATGTAGATTTTGGTCTAGATTAGCACTTCAAATTTACGATACACAAGATACATATCTGTCAGTAATTCCTGAATTGGCGCCAGTTACAGAATGGGGTCTTTCTCAATATCCAGCAGAAATATATACTGGAAACTTCGGTCTTATATCTTTAATGAAGAACAGGGGAGTTGTTGGTAAAAAACATAGCGACTATGTTGATCAGTTTCAGTGGGTTATTAAAGGTGAAATGATTTGGAGAACTGGAGAAAACTTAGAAAAAGAAGATCATATTGTAGAAGGCGATTTTGTATTTATTCCAAAAAATCTAATACATGAAGTTGAAACTTTAAAGGCTCCAAGAGCAGCAATTAATCTTATTTTAAGAAATTAAAAAAGCACCTATAAAATTTTTATATAATATAGGTGCTTTTATTTTTATTTAATTAGGATATTTTTCTAACCATTCTTTTGCCCTTGGGGTTAGTCCCTTCCAGGCTCTCCAGTCCTCTCCTCCATTGGACATATGAAATGCAATTTGTGCATTTAGGACGGGATTAAATAAGTCAGCATTGTGATCTAAATCATATTTTTTACGACGATCTGGACCAAGCATTCCAAGCATGTTTATTTGAAAAATACCATAAGAACTGTCTCCAGTTTCAGTATTTCCATTGAATGCAAATGGTCGACCATTACTTTCTCTCTTAGCAATAGCCCAAGCCTCCTTAAGATTTTGACCCTCAAAACCAACTAACTTCAGTAGATTTTTTAGATCTTTATCAGATAGAGATGTAGCGTTTTTATATTTTTCTAACTGATCTTCTTTAGCCTTAGAAACACTTTTGGCCACTTCCGTGGCCTCTATAGTCTCTTCAAGCACGATAGTTTTACTATCTAATCGGTTTTCAGAAGCGTTGGCAACGTTTGACCAAACGGAAAACATAGCCAATATGCTGAGTGTACCAATGATATTCCTATTATTATTCATAAAGTTAATCATAGTTTCCTCCTTAGAAACGAATGACACCTTTTTAGGGGTGCCATATTACTTCTTAGTATAACACAATTTGAGGCATATAGTCAAATAATGATATAATAATTCTCTATGGCTGAAATAACTAATAACTATGGTCTAACATATCCAGAAGCAACAGATTCTGTTAATGTGCATGGAGATATTAAAAAATTAGCAGATGATGTTGATGATGCTATTTCTTCTCTTGATGCCTCAAATGTGCGGGTAAAGGTAATAAATAATTCAGGATCAACTATAGGTGCAGCAAAACCAGTATATGCTGTAGGTCATACAAATAATAAAACACAAATTGCATTATTTACTTCAGATCTATCAGATAATAAACCATTTCTTGGTTTGACAAAAACATCATTGGCAAATGGTGCAAGTGGAGAAGTTGTAGTTGCTGGTGTTTTGACAAATGTTAATACTAGTAGTTTTTCTGTAGGAGAATTATTATATGTAGATTCTTCTGGCTCTCTTACAGATACCGTCATTGGTGGGGCCATTGGAATTGTTGCTGTTTCAAACCCTACAACTGGTGTAATTGTTATTCAAGCAAAAGGAAATGGAACATGGGGAGCATTGAAGGCTGGATTAGCCTAATATGATATAATCAACACATGGCTACCTTCCGAAATCAGACTACAGATAGTTATGCTTTAGGATCTACGCCTCCAGAAATTCGTTGGACGGTAGTTAGAGGAGACTCTGCAGCATTTAGAGTTTATGTAACAGATGATGAGCGTGAACCATTATTAATTGAAGACTGGGAAATTGCAATGGACATTTATCGTCCATCTACTGATGAAATTATTTTATCACTAACTCCACAACCAATTGAATTTCAGGATAGCGAAGGAAGTTTTACTGTTTCTCTTACATCAGAGCAATCTGAACTTTTAGAGACAGGAGATGTTTTTGACATACAATTAACAGAACTAGATTCTGGCACTAGAGTTTGGACGGTAGCCAAAGGTTCAATGGTTGTAATTGAAGACATAACAGAGTAATGCCAACAAACTTAACACCAATATCTGAACAAGTATATAGAACAACACATCGTCTAGCACATGCACAAATAAAAGAACTTGATAAAAGAACTATTCGTATAAATGATATAAATCACAAAGTAAAGGTTGAAGAAATCCTACCATTTAGAGTTCAGTTTATTAATGTTGGGGTTTTTGGTTTTTCTAAAGAAAATCCAGCAGGTATTTCAGTTGCAGTTATTGGTTACAATAACTACATCTTATAAAAATATAAAAAAGGAGTTATAATAAGGCCATGGCAAAAATATCAATACCTAATTTAAAGACAAAGTTTGAAACTGGGGATCGTCCCACACAACAGGATTATGAAGATTTAATTGATTCTGCCTCTGCTCGTACCACAGACCTTGGTTCAGCAGGTAATAATGAAAATACAATTACAGGTATTGAAAATGCCACAGTGATTGATAACTTTGATGCCACAGAGTGGCGTATGGTCAAGTATATTGTTTCTATTGCTAAAGTAACAGCAGGCGACAATAAATTCTATGCAACAGAGTTGACCATCTTGGTAGACGGTACAAACGTAAACGTCTCTGAGTATGGCACGATAGACAATGATGGGAATATTGGCACCATTAGCGTCTCCAGGGTTGGAAATACAGTATCCTTAACGGTTACTCCAGACCCTGCGATTAAGCCAGTCACAGTTCGTTATGCACGAATTGGACTTAAGGCATAACTAAGGAGATAATAAAATGGCAACAGTAGTAAAAGACTTCAAAGTAAAGAATGGTCTTATTGTTGAAGGCACAACAGGTACCATCAATAACCATGACATTCTTACAAAGAAAACAGACGATCAAAATTACATCGTCAACTTAATTGGTGGAACAGCCACCTCAGCAAACGAAGCAAACAAGGTTGTAAAGCGTGATGGCTCAGGCAACTTTGCAGCAGGTACAGTAACAGCAAACCTAACTGGTAATGTAACTGGTAATGCTTCAACAGCAACAACCCTTGAAACTTCAAGAAAGATTGAACTTGTCGGAGACGTAACTGGTGAAGTTATGTTCAATGGTTCACAAAATGTTCAAATTACAGCAACTCTCGATGGAGATTTTGCAACAGATGCAGAAGTTGCTACCGCTAAGGGCGAAGCAATTGCAGATGCAGCAGCAGATGCAACATCTAAGGCTAACGCAGCACAAGCAGCAGCAATTTCTACAGCAGCATCAGATGCTACTACAAAGGCTAACGCTGCTGAAAATGCTGCTAAGGCATATACAGATGCTCGTGAAACTGCTATTACAACAGCATATCAATCATATGCTGATACAGCAGAGTCAGATGCAAAGGCTTATGCTGATCAAAAGGTTGCAGATCTTGTAGATTCTGCTCCAGCACTTCTTGATACACTCAATGAATTGGCTGCAGCAATTGGCGATGACGCCAACTTTGCAGCAAATCTCGCTACCTCAGTAGGAGAAAAGGTTGCAAAGGCTGGAGACACCATGACTGGTGCTCTTGTTCTTCATGCAGACCCAGTAAATAATCTTGAAGCAGCAACTAAGGCTTATGTAGATACAACAGCATCAACAGCACAGTCAAATGCTGAAGATTATGCAGACGGACTTGCTTCAAATTATGACGCAGCAGGATCTGCCTCAGCAGCACAGACAGCAGCAGAAGGATATGCTTCTGGACTTGATTCAGCAACAAACACTCGTATTGATAACCTTACAACATCAAATGTTGCAGAAGGTTCAAATGAGTACTTTACATCTTCTCGTGCAAAGACTGCAGCAGCAGAATTGTTAACTGGTGCAACTCTTAGCAATATCACAATTACAGGAACAGGTGCAGGTCTTACAATTACCGCAGAAAACGGTGTTGCACAATCTACAACTGATGACCTTAATGAAGGAACTTCAAACCTTTACTTCACAAATACTCGTGCAGTAGATGCTCTTGAAGCAGTAGTACCAAATTTCACAGCAGTTGAACTTAATTCAGTTGCAAAGCAGGTAGCAGCAACTGCTTCTATCGCTACAGCAAGCACAAACACCGCAGTTTCATGGTTGAAGGCAGAATATCGTTCTGCTGAATTCCTTGTTAAGATTGCCAACGGATCACACACAGATGTGTCCAAGGTTATCTTGACACTTGACACTTCAGACAATGTCGCAATTACAGAATACGCAATGGTTGGAACAAACGGTTCTCTTGGATCAGTTTCAGCAGATGTTTCTGGAAACGATGTTCGTCTTCGTGTTACAACCGCTAACAACACCTCAACAGTTGCTGTTATCGGAACGCTTTTAGCATAACAAAATAAATAAAAAGAGGGAGTGGTAATCTTGGCAACAGTCAATAAAGACTTCAAGGTTAAAAATGGACTTATCGTCACTGGTGGCGGAAGTTTCGGAGGTACAGTAGATGTAGCAACTCCTACATTAGGTACCCACGCTGCTACTAAGGCATATGTTGACTCAGTAGTAGGCGGTATGGAAGTTGGGGCTACCGCTCCCTCTACACCAGATAACGGTGATTTGTGGTTTGACACATTAACATCAAGAGTTAATGTTTATTATTCTGGATCATGGATTACAATGGCATCAATTGATGATACATTGGGTCTACCAGATCACATTCACGATACTGCTATCGATGGAACTGGTTTCATAGTATCTCAGTTTATAAGTGGCGGTAGTTTTAATGATCCACAAGGAACCCCAGTAGATGCGGGATCCTATAATACCAACTCATGGACTTTGGTTTATGATGGTGGTAGCGCAACAGATAACTTCAACTAAAATTGATGTTATAATAAGCACAGAAATAAAACGGTAGAAATACCACAAGGAGAGATAAATGGCAACAAGAATGCAACAGCGCAGAGGAACCGCAGCACAGTGGACTAGCGCAAACCCAATTTTAGCAGCAGGAGAAATCGGATTTGAAACAGATACTGGCAAATTCAAGATGGGTAATGGATCATCTGCCTGGTCTGCTCTCTCCTATTTCGCAGATGCGTCAGATTTTGATACAACAGCGATTGAGTCAACAATTGATTCAAAGGTCGCTACAGCAGTAAACAACTTAGTTGCAGGAGCACCTGCAGCACTTAATACTTTAAATGAGTTAGCAGTAGCAATTAATAGTGATTCTTCATTTGCTTCAACAATAACAAATGCTCTTTCACAAAAGGCTGGTGTTGATTCAGTAACAAATCATACAAGTGCAACAACAAGTGTTCATGGTATTGCTGATACAGCAGCACTTGCAACACAAACTTTTGTAAATACAGCAGCAACAGCAGCACAAAATGCAGCATCATCAGATGCTACTACAAAGGCTAACGCTGCAGAAGCAGCAGCAATCGCTGCAGCAGCAGCAGATGCTACTTCAAAGGCTAACGCTGCACAGTCTGCAGCAGAAGCAACTGCAGCAGCAGGAGATGCAGCAACCTTAGCATCAGCCGCAGCAGCATTAAATACGGCACTAACATCAGAGGCTGCAACAAGAAATACTGCAATTTCAAATGCAGTTTCAGGACATAATGATGATACAACAGATGTTCATGGAATTGCAGATACCTCTGCTCTTGCAACAAAGGCATATGCAGATAGTGCAGTTTCTACTCATAACTCAGATCAGACTAACGTACATGGAATTGCAGATACTGCAAACCTTGTAACTTTAGCAGGAGTTCAAACTCTTACTAATAAGACTATTACATCTCCTTCAGGACTTGTAAAGGCAGATGTCGGTTTAGGCAATGTTGATAATACTTCAGATGCAGATAAGCCAATTTCAGATGATACACAGGCTGCTCTTGATCTTAAGGCACCTTTGGCATCGCCAACATTTACTGGAACTGTAACAACACCACTTTCAACTGCAGGATATGTTAAGACAAATGCTTCTGGCGTATTGTCCTCATCTGCAGCAGTCGCACAGGCTGATGTTACTGGTCTAACTTCCGACCTTGCTCTAAAGGCACCATTGGCATCTCCAGCACTTACTGGAACTCCAACTGCCCCAACTGCAACAGCAGGAACTAATACTACTCAGATTGCTACAACAGCATTCGTAACTGGGGCAGTTGCTGATCTAATTGCATCTGCACCATCAGCATTAAATACATTAAATGAATTGGCAACAGCGCTTGGAAATGATGCTAACTTCTCTACAACAGTTACAAATAGCCTTGCAGCAAAAGCACCAATCAATTCACCAACATTCACTGGCACAGTAACTTTGCCAGCAGCAGGTATTGTATTCTCTGATGGAACACAGGCAAAGGCTGGTGTACCTTCTATTACAACATTTGCAACAGCAATTTCATCCTCTGCAACTATTGCAGCAGGAGAGCAGGATAAGTTTATTCCTCTAACAGGAGCAGTAACAATTACACTTCCTGCAACAGGCTACTCAACTGGACAATCTATTGATTTCTATCAGGCTTCTGGTACTGGAGCACAATTTGCTTCAACCAATAGCGTTGTAGGAACTCCAGGATTAAAGTTCAGAACAACTAACTCAGTTGCAACAGCAATCAAAACTTCAAGTGGATGGCTGGTCTTCGGAGACTTATCAGCATAATAATAAATTAAAGGAGATTAACTATGTCAAAGCAAGCAGGTAGAATGAGCCAAAGTGCAAATGACTTTTTGGCACCTTATGCACCAACGATAGGAACAGCAACAGATGTTGGAACAGGAAGAGCATATAATAATGGTGCTGCAACAGTAACATTTACTCCAACTGGACCTAACGCAGCGACATCTTACACAGTTACATCTTCTCCAGGAGGGTACACTGCAACAGGTGCATCTTCTCCAATAACAGTAACAGGTCTGCAGTCTAATACTTCATATACCTTTACAGTTACAGGAACAAATGCAGCAGGAACTGGAAGCCCATCAAGCGCATCTAACTCTATTACTGCAACAACTGTTCCACAAGCACCTTCAATTTCTTCAGTTGCTGACGTTGGAACAAATCGTCCTTTCAATAATGGTGCTGCAACTGTTAACTTTAGTGCAGGTGCAACTGGTGGTAAGGCAATTAGTTCTTATACAGCAACTGCAAGTGCTGGTCCTTCTATTGGAGGATCATCATCCCCATTAACAGTAACAGGACTTTCCTCTGGATCAACACAGACATTTACTGTTACAGCAACTAACGCTAATGGAACATCTGCAGCATCATCAGCATCTAGTGGAATACTTATCACAACTGTTCCAGATACACCAGGTGCTCCTTCAGCATCCACTATAGCAAATCAATGTAATGATTCAGTATCTTGGAATGCTCCTAATAATGGCGGTAAGGCAATTACAAATTATTACTGGACATCATCTGACGGAAAATCTGGAAATACAGGAAGCACATCTGTTACTGTTTCTCAGGAATGCGGAACTGCACAAACTTATAATGTTAGAGCAGACAATGCAAATGGAGTTTCTGGAACATCATCAAATTCTGGATCAGTTACAACATTTTCATTTGCACCATTCGGCTTTGCTCCGTTTGGAGCCTTCGGTGCGTTCGGTGCATTCGGCGCATTCGGTGCGTTCGGTGCGTTCGGTGCATTCGGTGCCTTCGGTGCCTTCGGTGCATTCGGTGCATTCGGTGCCTTCGGTGCCTTCGGTGCATTCGGTGCGTTCGGTGCATTCGGTGCCTTCGGTGCATTCGGAGCATATGCTTTTTCTGCTATATCGTTAGCAGCAACAACTGAAGTTCTAATTCCTGGAGCACCAGGTTCTTCTAAGACTGCTGGAGAATTACAGGTTGGAGATACATTATTAGCACTTAATATTCCAAATCCAGGAAACTCAGATTGGGTTAATTGGGAGGTAGATTCTTCTACTCTATCATTAAGTTCTGAAGATATTGTAGAAACTCAGATTGTTTCTTTGACTACTGTTCCTGAATCCCAATTTATATATGTTGATGGAGATTTATTCTCTACAACACACTATATTTTAGTACAAAAGGGAGCAGCAACTAAATTTATAAGTGCTGCAGATATTGATACAAGTTATAAGATCTTTTCGCCAGAAACTGGATCTTTTGTTGATATAACCTTGGTAGAGACAATAAATATGGATCTAAATAAGATATCTATTAACTGTGAGCCATATGATAACTTCTTTACTAAGAAGATGTTAGTATTTGATAGACCAGATCCGCTAGTCTAATATCAGAAGTTTTTAACTTATGATATACTCTTAATATGAGTAAAGACAAATCTGCAAAAATATCATTTGTATCTACAATGCCAAAAACTGTAGATTTATTTCCAGAACCAGTTCCAGCATTCAAAGAAATACCATCCTGGTTTAAAAAAATTCTACCTTTTTATGAAGGTAATGATACGCCAATCGATGGTGTACAAAGATTAACTGTTAAAAGGTGCGTTGCATTTTTAGATATGCTTTCAAGCGGGTACATAATTAAGGCACCATTTGATATATATATTGATACTACTGATGGAAAACAAGTTTTTCAAATTCCAAAGGCAATGGAATCATTTTCTAATTCTGGTATAAAACCAATGATAGGAACTCATGATATTAAGCAAGTAGAAGGTTATCCAATAGACAAAGATCAATATATTGAGCATATTTTTAGAATCAATCCTATCTGGGTTGCAAAAGGAAGTAAAGGAGTAAGTGCATTTTTTATACAACCACAACATCACGAAGTATCCCCGTTATATGCGGTTTCTGCAGTTATAGATATTGATTCTTATCCATCTGATGGTTTGCTATCATTTTTAGTTAAAAAAGATTTTAGAGGATATGTTCAAAAAGGAACTCCATTGGTTCAGGTAATACCTTTTATGAGACAAGACTTTGTTTCTGAAATTATTAAAGATCAAAAAGAAAATGAAAAAGTAAAAGAGATAGTAAACAAAGTAAGATCAGTATTTAATTCTGGTTATCGAAGAATGATGTGGAAAAAAAAGAGTTACATCTAACCATAAACCTAAATAATACAATTAGAGTTTTGTAAAAGCAAAAACTCTGGTATACTTTACTAATTACAGTTTCTTAAGGAGAACAACAGTGTCAGATTTTTTTAGTTTTCATTTGTCTGAAGATTTTATAAATGAGTATAAATCAAAGGAACCACCATTTGGATTTGCAGATGCTGGGGGTAATTCATTAGGAGAGATTACATTTATTCGTACCTACTCTCGTATGAAGGAAGATGGAACTAAGGAAAGATGGTATGAGGTTTGCCGTCGTGTAATCGAGGGTATGTATTCAGCCCAAAAGAATCACGCTAAAGAAAACAGACTACCTTGGAATGACTACAAGGCACAGGCTTCTGCAAAAGAGGCATATCAGCGTTTATTTGAATTAAAGTGGACTCCGCCAGGAAGAGGGCTTTGGTCTTTTGGAACAGCGCTTACAATGGAAAAGAAGAATTCCGCAGCACTTCAAAACTGCGCCATGGTATCTACCAAAGATATTGATCGTAATGATCCAGGACAATTATTTGGTTGGGTAATGGATGCCTTAATGATGGGTGTAGGTGTAGGGTTTGATACCTTGGGCGGGGAGAAAAAACTTTCTATCTATAGCCCAACAGAACCACCACAAGTATATGAAATACCAGATACTCGTGAAGGTTGGGTAGAGTCTGTTAGATTATTAATTAATTCGTTTTTGAAGCCTAATATGTATATTCAGGAATTTAACTATGACCTTATTAGGCCTTTGGGTGCCCCTATTAAAGGTTTTGGAGGTACGGCAAGCGGTCCTGCACCACTTATTCAACTACACAAGCAGATAAGGTCTGTAATCGGCGGTAGAGCAGGAGAAACCCTTGACTCAAGAGCAATAGTAGATATCGTAAACCTCATTGGTACCTGTGTGGTATCAGGAAATGTTAGACGATCTGCAACTCTGGCTTTGGGTGATGCTAAAGATCAAGACTTTATGAATCTTAAGAATTCAGAGGCCTTCCCAGAAAGAAATTCATTTGATCCAGAAAATCCAGGCTGGGCATGGATGTCAAATAACTCTATTTCTGCGACGGTAGGTACAAAGTACGAAGACTATGTAGACCTAATAGCAAATAATGGTGAACCTGGTTTTATATGGTTAGATGTTGCAAGAAACTACGGGCGTTTAAAAGATCCTGCAGATGGTAAAGATTATAGAGTCATGGGATTTAATCCATGTGCAGAGCAGCCACTGGAATCATACGAATTATGTACCTTGGTTGAAGTACATTTAAATCGTCATGAGTCTAAAGAAGATTTCTTGCGGACATTAAAGTTTGCATATCTATATGGCAAGACGGTAACGCTGATACCAACACACTGGCAACAGACAAATGGAATTATGCAGCGTAATCGTCGTATCGGAACATCACTTACAGGTATTGCTTCATTCTCAGACAAATTTGGTTTGCCTGTTGTGCGTGAATGGATGGACGAAGGATATGAGACTATTCGTAAATATGATCATTCCTATTCTGAGTGGTTGTGCGTTCGTGATTCCATTAGAGTCACAACTGTTAAACCATCAGGGTCTGTATCAATTCTTTCTGGCGCAACACCTGGAGTTCACTGGGCGCCTGGAGGAAACTATTTCTTGAGAGCAATTCGTTTTGGGAATACAGATCCAATGATTCACTTATTCAAGGCTGCTGGATATAAGATGGAGGCTGACCTTGTATCTGCGAATACAACTGTCGTATATTTCCCAGTACATTCTGGTCACGCAAGATCTGAAAAGGATGTAACATTATTTGAGAAGATTGCGCTTGCTGCTACTGCTCAGAAATACTGGTCTGATAACGGCGTGTCTGTAACGCTTTCATTTGACAAGGAAACTGAAACAAAGCATATAGCGCCTGCACTTCATATGTACGAAGGACAGTTAAAAGCAGTTTCATTCTTGCCGATGGGAAATAAGGTGTATCCACAACAACCATACACTGAAATAACTGAAGAGGAATATAACTCATATATTGGTCAGATTAAAAAGATCGATTGGTCTGCAATTTATGATGGAGCAGAAAATCTGGAGGCACAGGGCGAAATGTACTGTACTACAGATGCTTGCGAAATAAAAATCTCGTAGTATGATAAAATAGACTCATAATGTCTAGCCCATCAAATCTATATGCAGAAAAAATATTCTCTGAGCACCCTCAGTTTTTGTGGGCACTTGATGATAAGGCTGATTATGTCTCTATAATTTCAGAGGCACAAAGAGATACCTCCACTTGGTCTATTGATAATGGATCTTCTATAGTAACTGAAGAACTTTTAGATGCACCATTCCCAGATAGTGTTATTAATAAAATTACTCCAGTTGCAGTTCCAGAAGGATTATTTTCAGTAACATTAGTTAGTCCAGAAATAGTTAATGTAAATCAATTAAATGATACACTTAAAACTTTTTCAATCGGATCTTATTTTTATACGCTCAGTTCTTATGCACTAAGTATAGATATAGGTTATAGATATTATGATGATGCACAAGAACAATATATAGATGTATTAAAATCATATGATGCATCACTTTCTAGCAGATGGTACTTTTTATCTGAAACATTTAGTCCAGAATCTACTGATCTACCATTAAGATTAGTTATAAAGATAAATTATTTGGGACAGTCTACAGATTTAAACGATTATATATTTTATATAAATGGAATTACTTTTGGTCAATGGGCAGAAGAGTTTCAATCTCAATCTTTAGGTGTAACAACTATAGATTTGCCATCAAATATTGCTCTTCCAACATCTAAAGTTGTTCAGGCAAGCGCATATGGATTATCAGATAATCCTGGATACTATTTTGTAAATAACAACTCTTTAATGGCTAAAAATTTTGGAATGCCAATGGTTTTTGGATCTCAGAATATAACTAAGTTATATAGCAATAACAATTCTCCATCCCTTATTGTTCCATCAAATGGAATGATGTCAAATAATGGAAAGCATCAAGACTTCACTTTAGAGTTTTGGATTAGAACCAATAATTCATCCACACAGTCAAAAAGAATTGTTGGACCAATAGCGTCTACTGACGGACTATACTTAAATGGACCATTTTTAGTATTAAAAATTAATAATCAATATTCTTCATATTATGTTGGACATTGGGAAAGGCCAATGCTTATTCACTGGAAATATTCATCAAATTTAACAACAGTTCTTTTAAATGGTGAAGAGGTTATATCAATTGTAATTGATGCACACTCTATATCCTTGCCTGAATCATTTAATAATTTGGGAAAAAGTCAAGATTGGATAGGGTTTTATGCTTATGAAAATATTGAGCCAATAGAAATAGATTGCGTAGCATTATATACATATTTAGTTCCATTACTTGTTGCAAAAAGAAGATTTGTTTACGGGCAGGGAGTTCAGTATCCAGAAAATCTTAATGCTTCTTACGGTGGCAACTCTGTAGTATTTGATTATTCGTTTGCTGATTATACAAAAAATTATAACTATCCCGATTTAGGATCATGGTCACAGGCTTCTTTAGACAATATAGTTGTTCAAGAAAATTATTTAACTACTCCAAATTTTAATGTTCCATCAATAGTAACTAATAATACTTCTAAGACGCAAGTAAATATGCTGGCTGACTGTGCAGTTATACAGAATGAATCTTCTCTATTCTTAGATTTAAGGCCTAACTCATCATGGGATACAACCAATTCATATTTATACTTTAATGACTTTTCTTTATCTGGAGAAAGGGTTCATGCATTTTATGGATTGTTTAAAAAACCACTTTCTTATTCTGGAAATCAAGTATTAATTAGAATTGAAGATTCTAATTTTAACTATTTTTCTATAGAATGTTTTAACAATGATGTAAGGTATATTTTTAAATATGGTGGGGCTTCAGAACAAATACTATATGAGGCATTAGCAGTAGAAAACAATAAAATGTTTGCAGTAGGAATAGAAGTAGATATTTTTAGAGATTATTTTGGTGATAATGTTTTGTCTTTTTTTAGCAATCAATCGGCATTAAAGATGTATGTAGGAGGAACAAAAGAATTTACAAAAACATTTACTGGTAATATTTATAAGGTAGCACTTTGTTCAGAAAAAAATGTTAAAGATATTTCAAATCTTTTTAATTTAATCGGAGTTCCAAAAGACTATGAAAATATATTTAATCTATATGGCCCTGGAGTAGACTATGATGGAGGAGACGCAGATCAAGATTTTTGGAACTATTATATAAACTATCAAAATCCTTTTGATTTTGATGCTGACGAATTTTTAAATGTAGTACTTTCTGACCATAAGCCAAGTTTAGGAGTAGTTCCAAAAAATTATTTCGATAGTTTTTATTTGGATGTAGATGTAAAGGGTTCTTGGAAGGATTATGTTCCACTGTCATATTTTGGTCAATATATAACTGATGAGTATGGAGATTCTAGATTTGGATTAGACTATATACAATTTAATGTTAACTATCCTGCTCCTGCAAAATTTAAAGAAACAGAAGTAATAGATATAGATGGATGGACTTATTCAGAATTAAATCAAGAATATTCATATCCCCAACAAAGAACATATGAATCTTTAGATAATTATTTATATACTGGATATATAAATTATCAAGATTTAGCAGAAAGATCACTCAAAACATATTCTTATGACACAACAGGAGCAACATTAAAAACATACATAACATTTGAATACTTAGAGACTGGCGCTAATGCATCGAATGGATTTTTTGTAAATATAGAAGATGTTCCAAAAAATGGAGTAATAACTCCAGGAAGTAATTGGATAAATACTAAGTATGAAGTTGTAGATAATGTTTTAATATATCCACCTAAAAATGTAGACTTTAATGATTTAGCAATTGTAATGCATCTTGAATTTGAGGTAGATGGAATTAAGCATAAGCCAATTAAAATTAAAAGTTTACAATTAGCATCACAGGCATTTAATTATAATACTGTGAACAATATTGGAACTAGATTTGGAACTAATGTTTATCCATATGTAAATACTGGCTATTATTATAACTATAAAGCAAAAAATCCAATAACAATATATAAGGGTTCTTCTCCTTATTTATACCTAACAAGATACTCTGGGTTAGAAATTAGAGGTAATCATGATCCATTAATAAATCGTGGAGTGGCAATTCCAGTTAATGCAAATAAAACAGCAGACTATGAAGTTATGGCAATGCAATCTTTAATTAGATTTAATTCAGATTTTTTCCCATATGCACCAACCCAAATAATGCAAATTAATTCTAAGGGTAAAATAATTAAGTTTTATATGGTAGCAAATCATCCAGACGGAAAGAGGGCAAAAATTTATGCAATAGATGGTAATACTGGTGCTCTTTATAATGGAATATCTTTTTATATAAATGGTAACGTAGTAAAGGAACCAGTTTTAAATGTAAATGAATGGGCAATGTTAGGAATAGGATTCCCTAGCGTTTTAAACTTTAAATCTTATGCAGGTTCAATTATGATTAATGGACCTATTATTTTTGATGATCTTTCTTATTATCAAACAACAAGTTTGCAAGAGATACAGGCAGTATCCAAGCGTCCATGGGCAAGGGTAAAGTTTGCAATAGATGGACTTTTTGATTGGGAATATTGGAATGATTATTATGTTTGGCAGGGAGTATTAGTTCAGTCATCAATAAGTTACTATGGAGTTAGTCCAGCAGATTTATATAAGGCTTATACAGGAACAAATAAAATAATAATAGACGACTCAAGGCCTTTAAGGTTTGGAGATTACGAATATGCTGTTTTTAAAGATGTAGAATGGCAATCTCAAGTGTCTGACGCAGTATAATATGGTATACTGGTGGTTATGAAAAGTAAAGATCAGCCACTTTTTGACAAAAAGGGTAAGCCAAGAATGCCAGGTCAAATCGGTGAGACCAAAGTAACAGTAATAGATAAAAATTATGACTGGGGCATTTATGTTTGGAAAAAATCTAATGGCAGATGGTTTACTGACGGTAATGGTAATATTTTAAATATTCCTTCAATGAAGGGTGATCTTGCAAGAATTGCAGAATTAAAACAAGCAGCAGCATATTATGGAGAGCCAGACGGGGAGCCATATTTCTTTGCGGGTATGGGAAGAGTAACTGATGAAGAGTATAGCGAGCAAGTAGATAGAATGAAGGCTGGACTAATTCCCAATCTAAATGATCTTGGTGCAGTACAGGCAGCAAAAGATACTATAGCAAAATATGGAGATGAAGAGTAATGTCTGAAGAGAAAGAGTATATCCTTAAAGCAAGTTTAGATAATTTAGCAGATCAGTCTGATTCTTTTAAGACATCAGATCCATTCAATAAGACATGGACAGAATTAAAGTCGTATTCTGGTTTAGATAATAATTTTAAAAGAAGAACCTCTCGTCTTGTAGAAAAAGCAGAAAACAATCCAACACAAGGATATCTTGATAGTGCAAGAGCAGAACAACATGGTTTGGGAGATGCCAAGTCAAAAGAAATTAATCCTGGAACGGTATATAGAAATGGCTATGGGCTATTTGATGTAATCACTCCGCCATGGAATGTTTATGAGTTGGCTAATTATTATGACACATCTTTTGCTAATCATGCTGCTATTGATGCAAAGGTAGAAAACATCGTTGGACTTGGATATGACTTTGAGGTTTCTCCAAGCACAATGCTTCGTCTTGAATCTAACAAAGATAAAGAGCAAGTATCTAGAGCAAGAAATAGAATTGAACGTGCAAAAATTGAAATGCATGAGTGGCTTGAGTCATTAAATGATGATGATTCTTTTACAACAACAATGATGAAAGTTTATACAGATGTTCAGGCAGTTGGAAATGGATATTTAGAAGTTGGTAGAACAACACGTGGAGAGATTGGGTATATAGGACATATTCCAGCAACAACTATGCGTGTTCGTCGTTTGCGTGACGGGTATGTTCAAATTATTGGAAGTAAGGTTGTTTATTTTAGAAATTTTGGTGCTAAGAATCCTAACCCAGTTACATCGGATCCTAGGCCAAATGAAATCATACACTTTAAACAGTATTCGCCTTTAAATACTTTTTATGGTGTACCAGATATAATGTCGGCAATAAACTCGCTCCATGGAGACCAGTTAGCGTCACAATATAACATTGACTACTTTAGCAATAAGGCTGTCCCTCGTTATGTTGTGACACTAAAGGGTGCTCGCTTATCTGCGGATGCTGAAGACAAGATGTTTAGATTTTTACAAACAAGTCTTAAGGGTCAGTCTCATAGAACTCTTTATATTCCTTTACCAGGAGATACAGATAGCAATAAGGTTGAATTTAAGATGGAGCCTATTGAGGACGGGGTTCAAGAGGGATCATTTAAAGAATATCGTAAACAAAATCGTGATGATATTTTAATTGCACATCAAGTTCCACTTTCTAAACTGGGTGGAGGAGACTCTGGCTCAATCGCTGCAGCCCTTGCTCAAGATCGTACATTTAAGGAGCAGGTGTCTCGTCCAGCACAGAGAGAAATAGAAAAAATTATTAATAAGATAATTAAAGAAAAAACAGATGTTTTAGTTCTTAAATTTAAAGAATTAACGCTAACTGATGAAATTGCACAGTCTCAAATTTTGGAAAGATATGTAAAGACTCAGGTAATGCTTCCTAACGAAGCAAGATCTGTTCTTGGCCTTCCACAAAGGGAAGGAGGAGACGAGCCATTTAACCCCAAGCCAGAACAGGCAGCAAATGATAATGCCGATAGGGCGAGGGATGGAGAAAGAATGAACAATCAGTCTGATGGGGCTGCCACTATAAGTGGTAGAAACCCAAAAGGTGAGGGTAGATCTTCTCAATAGTTTTCCACATAGTTATTCACATTTTATTAACATTTGTGTAAAAAAGGCTCTATAATATATTCTAGTATGACTATATCTAAAGCCCATTGGGATACCAGTGGCGACTCAGTAAGACTTTCCCTTCCATTTGCGAAGGTTGATAAGGAGAGACGCATCGTCTCTGGTTTTGCATCTCTTGATAACATTGATAAGCAAGGCGATATAGTTACAGCAGAAGCATCAATGAAAGCATTCTCAAAGTTTCGTGGCAACATTCGTGAGATGCATCAGCCACTCGCTGTAGGTAAAATGGTTAATTTTAAAGAAGATAGATATTTTGATCCAGAATCTAAAAAGTTTTATTCTGGAGTTTTTGTTTCTGCATATGTATCAAAAGGTGCACAAGATACATGGGAAAAAGTTTTGGACGGTACACTAACAGGATTTTCTATTGGTGGTCGTATGAATAAATGGGATGACGGTTATGATGAAAAGTCAGATACCACAATTAGAATTATTAAAGATTATGATCTTGTTGAGTTATCATTAGTTGATTCTCCAGCAAATCAATTTGCAAATATTATGCATGTTGAAAAAGTTGATGGTGTTGAAGTTGTTAAGGGTCAAGATGTTGCATTAGAAAATGTTTTTTATGATGAAGAGTCTGGTTTGGTAATGGTTTCAGAAGAAGAAACTGCAGTAAGTCCTACAACAGGAAATCAGATGAAGAATATAGGTTTCGTTGAAAAAGAAGACAACGAAAAAATGGATATAGTCAAATTCTTAGTAGATAGTGCTAAAGGCATTGATGCTAAGATTACGAAGGAGGATAATCCTATGGCAAAGAAAACAAAGACTGAAGAAGTCGAAGTTACAAAGTCAGAAGAGATCGCTCCAGAGGCAGATGCAGTAGTTGAAACTCCTGTCGCAGAAGTTACTGAAAAGTCTGAAGAGACTGCAGTGGCTGAAGAAACTGTTGAGAAGTCTGAAGAGACTCCAGCAGAAGAAGTTGCCAAGGCTGAAGAATCAGTCGAAGCACCAGCAGCAGAAGTTACTACAGAGGTATCTAAATCAGATGAAGCAATTGTTGAAACAGTTGCTGAAATCAAGAATACAATTACATCAGCCTTTAGCGATTTAGTTGAAACTGTAAAGTCTTTGCAGGCAGAAGTAGAAATGCTTAAGTCTTCAAAGGTTGATACAGCAGCAGTAAAGAGTTCACTTGATGCAGTCGCCAAAGACATTGCTGCAACAATTGAGCAAGTAGATAAGTTTGGTAAGCGAGTTGACGCAGTAGAAGCAGATACCGCTTTCCGAAAGTCTGGCGATCTAGGCGAGATCGTGCAGGAACAACCAGCAATGGTTGAAAAATCCCTATGGGGCGGACGTTTCCTCAAAACAGCCGACTTATTTAATTAAGCAAAATCACTTAGGAGGTGACAATATGTCGGAAGAGATTAAGAAAAACCAGCCAGGAGAATCTGGCGAACTAGGCGGAACAGCCCCTGGTCTTTATCAAGGTCAAGGTGCATTCGCTTCAGGTGGTGTTGGAGGTGTAACAGATCCAGGTGCAGATACACTTGGAAACATTCCTAACGCTAACTTTGGTGTTACCACTGGTCCTAATGCCGTAAACCCTTCGGGTGATGCTGCAAGCGGAATCCTACGTCCTGAACAAGCACGTCGTTTTATCGATTATGTTTGGGATGCTACCGTTCTCGCCCAAGATGGTCGTCGTGTGACCATGAGAGCAAACACCATGGAATTGGAGAAGATCAACGTAGGTGAGCGTGTAATCCGTGCTGCTGCTCAAGCAGTAGGCGATTATAAGAACACTGGTGCGACCTTCTCAAAAGTAGAACTTACCACAAAGAAAATCCGTTTGGATTGGGAAGTTTCTGCTGAAGCACTAGAAGACAATGTCGAGGGGGGTGCTTTGGAAGATCATCTAGTAAGATTGATGACCAACGCATTTGCTAATGACATTGAAGATCTTGCTATCAACGGTGATGGTGCAACAGCGCCATTCCTTTCAATTATGCCTGGCTTCATCAAGAAGCACAAGGACAATGGAGATTCACATGAGGCACTAATTACAGTTGCTGATAATGCATGGACTCCAGAGAAGATGCAGGAAATTATTCTTGCTATGCCACGTAAGTACCGTGCACTTAAGAACAATCTTAAGTTCTACGCAGGTACAGATGCATTCGCAGGTATCGTTAAGAACAACGGTACATTGTCTGATGCAATCGCTGAGGCACTTGGTAAGAATGGTAATACCTATGCAAATACACAGGCATACCTTGATGGTCAAGGCCAGACATTCGGTGGAGCACGTACAACTCGTGTTCTCGGAATTGATGTCCAAGAAGTTCCTTATTACCCTGAAGGATATGTCGATTTGACATTCCCACAGAACCGTGTATGGGGCTTCCAGCGTGATATCGTCGTCAACCGTGAATATGTTGCGAAGAAGGATACAATTGAATATACTGTATTCGTTCGCTTCGGTATTCAATGGGAAGAAGAAGACGCAATTGCGTGGGCAGACTCTGCAGCAGATGCATAATCTGTAAGCAGTAACCTTTGAGAGGGGGTAGGGGTTAGATCTCCTCCCCCTCTTATTCTTTAGTATTCTGTTATAATAGTCATATAGGAGGTAAAATAATGGAAGAAAATAATTTTAATAATGAAAACAATGAGGCACCAGTAGAAAATATTGTTGCTGAAGAGGCTCCTATTGAAGCACCAGTTGCTGAAGAACCAGTAGTTGAAACAAAGGTAGAAGAAGTTGCTGCTGAAAATAATATTCAGGCATCAGTTTCTGAAGTATCAGAATCTTCTGATGCTATTACTACAAACGACTTAAGCAGATCTGCAAGTGATACAGTGCAGGCTGTAGGTTCTATCGTAAATGGTGTGATTGGAGTCACACAAACACCACGTCCAGCAAGAGAAGCAGTAAATGTTGCCCCTAAAAAGTCAAACAAAACTGTTGCAATTCATTCTACTAAGAATGTAAGTTGGTCTGGAGTGGGCAAGGTGTATCGTGGATATAATATTGTTACACCTGAGCAGGCTGATAAATGGCTAACTCGTAGTCATGTCAGACTTGCTACACCAGAAGAAGTAGCCAAGGAGTTTGGTCGCTAAATGGAAATTCTAAGAGTTCCGCCATATAACTTAACCGTTACACTTGATGTTGCATTAGCAACTACAGAGTATGAATATAAAATTGTAGATATGGCGGACTCTTCAGAAATAACTGGTGAAGTTACTTCAAGTGCTTCAAAAAAAGTAACTATTCCACTTTCTTCAAAATATGATACTCAATATAAAATTACGGTAGATGGAGAAGACACATACGTAGATGTAGTACGTCCATATATAAATCCTAATACTCAAGGTACAACTGCCAGCGAGGTAGAGTCATATAGAAAAAATGAAGAACTAGCCAGAGCAATAATTGACTCGGTTTGTGATGTAGAATTTTATTATAAAAAAAGAGTTTTAGAGACTACAGGTCAAGGATTAGACTATCTACCTATTTGGGTAGACGCAAAAAATATTTTAAAAGTTTATGAAAACAATGTTTTGTTATATGATGCAGATGATTTAGAAAATTCTATATCAACATTTGAAATTACATCAGATGGATCTGCAATAACAATGTCATATAGCGATGCAATTAATAGAGATGAATCAGCACGTATTTTATTGCCTGCATCTCCTACTGATATAACAGAATTAGATTATTCAGCAAGAGGATTTCCAAAAGGTTGGGATTATAAAATTGTTTTAGAGGTTGGATATAATAAAGTTCCATCAGATATTGTAAGAGCAACAGAATTACTAATACATGATATTGATTGTGGAAAGTTAGATTATTATAAGAGATATATTGGTGCATACAACACCGATCAATTTAGAATTCAGTTTGATAAGGCTGTGTTTGAAGGCACAGGTAATTTACTAGTAGATAAAATACTTGATAAGTATCGTAAACCGATTGAGTTCGTTGGGGTTCTATAATGGTAATATGCGAAACTCCAGACTTCGCATTCCCAATGCAAGCAGATATATATCATCCAATAGTTGAGCAGGGTGTATATGGTGAAGTTAAAAAGACTTGGATATTAGATAGAACTATTGCATGCTCATTTGCACCAGCAGGAACGGCATTTAAAGAAGAAGTTATTCCTAATATTAACATAACTCAAGATAAAATATTACTTGGTCGTGCAAAAACAGATATTCGTATATCAAGCATGGAAGCAAGAAACTCAATTACTAATGTTATTATAACAAATATTAAGGATCAAAATTGTAATGAGATATATGTAGAAACTTCTGGACCACGTGCTGGCAAGTCAACAATATTTGAGATAGCAACTCAGGATCCATTTACTGGACCTTTTGGAAATGTTGAATACTATAAACTTATTATACGTAGGTCTGAAAATCAGGCGGTAGATGTATGATAAAAATGCGAGTTGATTCTAAAAAGTTTAATAAAGATATGAGCAATATTATGGAATATTCGTTTGGCTTTTTAGAAGGAATTAACAGAGGAAAAAAGGCTTTTTATACAGCGCTTGGACCACAAATAGCAGAGTTAGCATCTCAATTTATTGACTCTAATTCTAAAGTATCTCCAGAACTTCTTCATCACATATATGAATGGGACAGAGTTGGAAGTCCAAAGGCTAGACTTTTTGATATAACATTTGTTGTTAGTAATCTTGGACTAACTTTTAATTCTTCATTAAAACAATCTCAGTCAATAAAAACTGGATCAAAGGTGCCATTTTATAACAAAGCAGAGATAATGGAAAATGGTGTTGCGGTAACAATTAAACCAGTTAAAGCACAGGTATTAAGGTTTGAGATAGGTGGAGAAGAAATCTATACATCAAATCCTGTAACAGTAGATAATCCTGGCGGACAAACTCAAGGTCAATTTAAAAATATAGTCGCAAATTTCTTTGGAGTTTATTTTAGACAATCTTTCTTAAGAGCAAGTGGAATAAAAGATTATTTAGAAAATCCAGTTGTATATAAAAAGAATTTACAAAAGGGCAAGGATCGTGGAAGATCAGAAGGAATAAAGACAGGCTATCGCTGGATAGTCAGTGCAGGAGTTAGGGCATGACAGAATCAACATCAGTATTAAATACGCCAGTATTATGGATAAATAAATATCTTCAGGAAAAACTACAAGATGTTTTGGAAGGTGATTTTGTTCCATTTTTCCCAACTGGCCCATCTACACTTGAAACTCTTCAAACACAGTTCCCAGAAGGTGGCGCTATGGCTGTTTATGACAGAATGTTTAGAATGCGTAGAGGACCATTCCCTCATATAAAGTGTGAACAAGTCTTATATTATTTTTATGCTTCAGCAAGTGAGCCTACCTTAAAAATGATTAAAATACAAGAAGCAGTACTTAGACTTCTAGATCGTGGAGATGAAAGTGCTGAAGAGTTAAACAAGTGGGTTCAGGGCAAAAATTTTGATGGCATGTCTTGCGAATTCTACTTTCATAATTTTAAGATATATCAACTAGAAGAGGCACGGGATATAGTAGACTTTGGAACAGCCCGAACCTATGCTGGTAACAAGATAATTATTGACTATGATTATCATCAGTCTACTACCAGATATAGAGATGGTGTCCTTACACAGGGGATATTAGGAAATTAATAAACGGCTGTATACTTATCAATGAGGAAACACGCCTTTTAATTTCTAGAAAAATAAAGAGGTGAAATAAATGGCATATACACGTGGTGATAGTACCCAGATTATCGTAGGTGCAGCAGCACTTTTTACGTATGAGAATGGTCCACTACCAGAAGCAGGAATTCTTCCAGGATATACTGCTGGTACATCCTACAAAGAAACTCTTTCCACAGAGGAAGGTTTCCGTAACGTAGGTTATACAATGAATGGTTTGGAACTTCAGTTCCAGCCAGACTTCGGTGAAGTTGCTGTTGATCAGGTTCTTGACGTTGCTAAGTTGTTCAAGCAAGGCATGCAAGTTAACCTCAATACAACATTTGCTGAGGCTACACTCGAAAATCTTCTCTTTGCTCTCGCAGGCAAAGGTGATGATTTGAACACGGTGTCTGGCAATCCAACACTCAATCTTTCAGCAGGCGATATTGGCGAATGTCCAGTAGAGCGTGGTTTGGTTGCAGTTGGTCCAGGAACTGGCGATTGTGCTGACTCAGATTCTATTGAAAGAATCTATGTTGCATATCGTGCACTCTCAATTGAGAGCGTAACTGTTGGTGCAAAGCGTGATGAGGCAACAATGTTTGAAGTCTCATTCCGTCTGCTTCCAAATGATAACGCATCTTACGGTAAAATCGTAGATCGTTCTCTATAATACAATTTAATAATACAGATAGCCCAGCCCAAAAGGTTGGGCTTTTCTGTTTTGGTATAATTGATTGATGCCTACTCAAATTTATGATAGTGAAATAGTTACATTAATAGACGGCACAGAAATATATGTAACTCCACTAAAAATAAAATACTTAAAACTTTTTATGAAAGAGTTTGATAGGGTAAAGAATGCCAAAAATGATTATGAGGCAATTGATGCTTTATGTTCTTGTGCCACAATAATGATGAGACAATTTTATCCTAAAATAAAAACACAAGAAGAACTTGAAAATAATATTGATATGCCAACCATATATAAAATATTAAAGGTTGCTGGCGGAATTAGCGTTAATGAAAAATCAGAAGACTCTGTAAAGGATCAGGCAACAAAAAGTGGCGCAACCTGGGAAGAGTTAGATTTAGCAGAATTAGAGTCTGAAGCATTTCTTTTAGGTATTTGGAAAGATTATGAAGAACTAGAAACCTCTATGTCTATGCCAGAATTAACATCTACATTAAAAATAAAAAGAGAATTAGACTATCAAAATAAAAAGTTTTTAGCAGCAATTCAAGGGGTAGACTTGGATAAAGAAAGCGGGAAACAAAATGCCTGGGAAGAAATGAAGGCTAGAGTATTCAGTAAAGGTAAGGCAGCAAACGCTAAAGATGTTCTAGCCCTACAAGGGGCAAATGCACAAAAGGCTGGATTTGGTATTGGTATGGGCCTAGACTATGAAGATCTAACTAAAAAATAAAACCTCGCTATGGTATAATTTACTTAATACCTTAAGGAGGAATAAATGGCTACAACTGTGCATGAAGAAAAAGAGATTACTCTTATTGATGGCACAAAAGTTAATATCAGACCACTTAAAATATCACTTCTTCGTCAATTTATGAAGAAGTTTGAAGGTTTGGCTGATGTTCAAGAAGATAATGATAAATCTATGACTTTGCTTATTGAATGCGTTCAGATCGCTATGAAGCAATATAAGCCAGAGTTAGCAGATGACCTTGCTAAACTAGAAGATCTATTAGACCTTCCAACAGTTTATCAAGTTGTTGAAGCAGCATCAGGAGTGAATCTTTCAGATACCGCACTTCTTGCTTTAGCACAACAATAAAAAATTAATACAGGAGGCGGTTAATGGCAGGAGATGTAAATAGCAACATTTTTATTAATGTTGATACTTCTTCGGCTATGGCACAACTTCGTGCCTTAGAAAAAGAATTAACTGCTCTTAACCGTGCTCTTGTAATAGGTACAAAAACTGCAGCGCAAGCGCAAGCAAAATATGCACAAGGATTATTACATAATGTAAACGCAACTGGTCAGTGGACAGCATCTATGACCAGAATGAAAACTGCTACAGAACAGTTTTCAACAGCACTCGATAGATCAAAATTATCACTCAAAGATTACTTTAGATATGGTGTTGCATCAACAAAAACATTTGGTAGAGTATTTGGTAGCGAATTTGACACAGTTTCTAAACTTGTTGAAAAACGTGTAAAAGTATTACAGCAACAATATGTTCAATTAGGTCGTGATGCTCAGGGTGCAATGAATGCCCTTAAGTTTACACCAAAAGCATTAAACTATAGAGATGTAACAACACAATTAATGTTGGCAACACAGCGTCAACAAATATTTAATAAGTTACTTGATGATGGATCTACTAAGTTATTAAATTTTGGTAAGAATACTCAGTGGGCTGGTCGTCAGTTAATGGTTGGTTTTACTGTTCCTTTAATGCTTTTTGGAACACAGGCAATTAGAGTATTTAAAGAAATAGAAACAGAAACTATTAAGTTTAAAAAAGTTTATGGAGATATTTTTACTGATCCAGGACAAACAGATCTAGCATTAAAAAACATAAGAGCATTGGCTGATGAATATACTAAATATGGATTAAAGGTTTCTGAAACAATCAAGATGGCTGCAGAGGCAGCAGCAGCAGGTAATAGTGGAAAGCAATTAGAAGAAATAGTAAACCAGACAAATAAGTTAGCCGTCCTTGGTGGTGTTACTCAAGAGAAAGCACTTGAGACTACAATTGCACTACAAAATGCTTTTAAAATTGATAGTAAAAATTTAGGTCAAACAATTAACTTTTTAAACGCTGTTGAAAACCAAACTGTTGTTGCCCTTGAAGATTTAACTGAAGCAATTCCACGTGTCGCTCCAGTTGTTCAACAGTTAGGTGGAGATGTTAAAGATCTTGCATTCTTTATGGCTGCTATGCAAGAAGGTGGTATCAGTGCAGCACAAGGTGCTAACGCATTAAAGTCTGGTCTTGGTTCTTTGATTAATCCAAGTAAAAAAGCAGCACAGGCTGCTGCTGATGTTGGAGTTAATATTAAAGGAATTGTTGAAGCAAACCAGGGTAACTTAAGAAATATAGTTGTTGGATTTGCTCAAGCATTAGAGCCATTAACAGAATTGCAACGTACTAGAGTCATCGAAGATGTATTTGGAAAATATCAGTTTGCAAGAATTTCTGCTTTATTAAATAATATTACAAAAGATGGAACTCAGGCTGCTAGAGTTTTGCAATTAGCAAATGCATCTGTTGAAGAACTTGCAATTTTATCAGAGCGAGAATTAGGAACTCAAGCAAATTCTGCAATGAACAAACTTGTAGGTGCTACAGAAAGACTAAAGGCTGCAATTGCACCTATTGGAGAGGTATTTGCCAAAACACTAACTCCAGCAATTGAGTTTATTACTCGAATGGCTGAAAAATTTAATAAATTACCAGATGGGATTAAAAAGGGAATTGCAGTAATTACTGCTGTAGTAGGTGGATTAGGACCAATATTTTTAATGACTTTTGGTTTGCTTGCAAATGCAATTGCAAACGTTATGAAAGGATTTAATGTACTTCGTAAAGGATATCAGTCTTTAGCATATGGATCTAGCGATGCTGCATTAAAAACACAATATTTAACAAATGAAGAACTAGAAAATATTTCAATAACAAATGCTCTTTATTCTTCTCATGAAAGATTATCGGCAGCATATAAAATAGAGTCAGCAAGTCTTGGAGCCTTAATTGCTCAATATCAGAGTGGAGCCTCAGCAATGAGGGCATTCTCTGCATCTAATCCAGGACTATTTATTCCTGGAAAAGGTGTTCCGCCACTTCGTCGTGCAGGAGGAGGTGTGATAAGTGGACCAGGAACTTCTACATCAGACTCAATTCCAGCATACGTATCTGATGGAGAATACGTAGTAAATGCAAAGGCAGTAGATAAGTATGGAGTAGAGACATTTGATGCACTAAATGCAAGAAAATATTCTACTGGTGGTCCAGTAATTGGTAAAGATGGAGTTCCTAGATTATTTGGTGGCGCATGGATGAACTCAATTCGTTCTATGATGCCAAAGACAAGACTTGGTATTGTTCAGGATGGGTTTGCTTTATCTGGATTTGGCGGGGCAGCCAGAGCAACAACTAATGCATTATATTATCCTAATTCTCCAAAATTAAAGAATTGGAGATCAATACCATGGGAAGATGACAAAGATGGTTTGATAATAAGAGACCCAGGTACTGGAGAAACATATAAGATTGCTAAATCAAAAAAGAAAGAGTTTGATGATGCTTTTGCAGAACTTGTCTCTGCTGGCGGAGTTCAAAAATTTAAAGATAGACCAAGCATGACTGCTGGCGAATATTTAATACATAGATTACATAAATATCAAAAAGTTAAAAAGAAACCATTAAGACCTTCTAGCATATTTGGTCAGGTTGGATCAGCAGGTAAGAAAAAGAATAAAAATGCTCCTTCAGAAGTTAAAAGTGCATTAACAAAGGCTGCAATGGCAGATCCAAGTTCAAATGCTGCAAAAGTTCTTAGGTCATTAAAATCTGATATAGATTTTCTTGAAGATACTCCAAGGTTAACTGCTGAAGAAAAAAATACAATTAAAAAATATCTAACTGTTGATGTTGCCCATATAGATCCTAAAGATAGATTCCTGTGGTCAACTAGAACAGGAAGTCGAGATGTTGGTGTAATTAATAGAACATTGGCATATGAAAGAAAAGGATATCCACTTAAAGGTTCTCATATATTTACTGCTAAAGAGGCTGAAGATTTCCTTAATTATCTAAAAGTTAAAGAAATGGTTGCTTCTAATATGGGAACGCAACTTCCTGCAACACACAAAGCAGCAATGCTTCTTTTAGAAAGAAGAATAGCAAATGGATTTTATGATAAAGTTAAAATAAAAGATACTGATATTGGTTTGCAGTATAGATCATATAGAACAGATCCAGAAACACGCAAATCATCTATAGTTGATGAATTTGCTAAAGGTGGAAGAGTTAGAAAGTATGCTAATGGTGTATTTTCAGTACCTGGACCAAAGGGTGCTGGAGATGTTGTTCCTGCAATGTTGTCGCCAGGAGAAGCAGTAATTCCAACAGCACAAACCGCAAAGTATCAACCATTAATAAAATCTATCATTGCAGATAATGTTCCTGGTTATGCTGGATCAAATTTAGATGATCCTTGGGCAGATGATACAAGATATACAAATTATAGAACATCAAGAGCAGAGGCTAATGTAGATAGAATAGCAGAAAAAATAGCAGGAAAGATCGAAAGAGGTAAAACAAGAGGCGGCATTGTAGGAAGAATGTCTGCTCGTGCTGAAAGGGCAATAGTAAATGCAGTTAATGCAGAACCAGTAAGATCAACTAAAGCAGTTCCTCCAGCAGTTGCACAACCGTTCATGGCACTTAATAATACCGTTGCTGCAAATACAGCAGCAGTTCAAGACGATACTGATGCAACAAGAACTTCTGCTAGAACTACTCAGCAAATAGCAAATGACGATAAAAAACTTAACAGAACACGTGGTGTTCGTGGATATATGCTTGGATATGGTAAAGTTCCAGATGTTGATCCAGAAACTGGAAGACGTTTAAGTTATCAAGAAAAACAGAACTATCGTCAAAATCAAAGAATGCAAAGAGGACTAGGTCCTTCTATGGCTTTAGGTGCTGTTGCTTCTACTGCAATGATGTATGGAATGGCAAAGCCAGATAGTTTTGCTGGTCAAAATATGAATTTACTTATGGGCGTAACTGCACTTGCAGGCATACTGCCATTACTTAATAGTCCATTAAAAATGATGATTGCATCTATTGTAGGGCTAGTAGGATTATATAAAATGCAGTCAGCACAAATTAAACAGGCACTACTTGATGGAGAAGCACAGGCAAAAGCAATGTCTATGACCACTGCTAAACTAGAGTCTCTTGGCAAATATACAAATCAGGTCTCCATAACACAAGTTTCTGCTGCTCAACGTGCTAAAAGAACTACTGAGATTACGCCAGTCAATCAAACATTTGGTTTTAACTTTTTGGGATCTGAAACAGGCAAAGCCTTTATGTCAGAATTTAATAAAACTGTTAAAACTATGGGTACAGATGTTGCTGCAAAAAATTTAGCAAATCAATTAGGATCCGCAGTACAACAGGGTGTGTTAACAGCAGATCAAGCAGAATCTATTGCAACTAATATTGCTAGATCATTAAATGATACAGTGCTTGAGGCAAATCTTCGGGGTAGAATAATTGAACTTGTCGGACCTAACGGTATTAATTTATCCAAAAACCCATATGAATTAAATGTTAAATTGATGACTGATGCAAGAGAATTAGAACAACTTTCATTAAGTCAATTAAATAAAACAGCAGGCGATGTTAATCAAGGATTACTTGGCATTGGTGGTAAACGTGCAAACTTAAAGCCTGGTGGAGCGATTATGGGCAATCCACTTCAATGGAGTGAAACTGCACAACTTCAGGGTATTGCGGCTTCTGGAACTGCTGCCAGTTTACTCAAAGCGGCAAAAGTAGCAAGAGTTGCAAAATATGCTGCTGCTGCTGCAACTGGACCAGAAACTCTTGGAATTGGAGCAGTAGCATCACTTGTAATTGGAGAAGCAATTACTGCTTCCTTAGTCTTTGCAGCACGACAACTCCAAAGAGGTGAAGAAAAGAAGGTTATTGCAAAAGTTGCTGGACAACTTGCTGGAACAGTAGCGCAAAATCTATCATTAAGCCAACAAGGTATTGATGCTATGAATGCTGAATATAATGCTTCCATACAAAATTTAGAAATTAGAAGACAACAAGCAAAAACTGCTAAAGAAAGAGCAAATCTTGAAGAACAAATCTTAGATCTAGAGACCAAACGAAATGATGCTATTAATAAATCAAGAGTTCAGCAGGCTAAAATAATTACAGACTCTGCAAATTATATTGATCAACTGACTACTCAAGAAGCAAAAAACAAATATGCTGATGCTTATAAAGAACAACTTAGTCAAAAATTCAAAGATGATCCATTTTTAAAGGCTAGAGCAGATCAATTAACATCAAGTATGCAGGCTGCTAATCTTGATCAAAAGGGTACTATTCAAATTCAGGCTTTAATAACATCAGATCAACTTAGTTTAGGCCAGGCAGAAGCACTTGTTGCAACCTTAACAGCAGATAAAGGAGATTTGAAAAAAGAAATTGAATTAATTGTTAGAACAACAGGAACTGAAGGTCTTACAAGATTTGCCGAAATAGCACAGTACCTTGGTAAAAATGCACAAAAGAATTTAAAAAATATTGTTGATGCAAACTTATTAAGAGGATATACTGAAAGCGTAAATGATTTATACTCTGGCCTAGAAGAGTTAATTAAATTACCAGAGTTTGTCGGTATTAAGATTGATACAGAAATTGATCCAAATGATGTTATATTGCTTGAAAGAGTTGGCAGAGATGCAAACTCTCTTAAGAAAAAGTTTGATGGAAAACCAATTACATTAGAAGCATTACAGTCATATAAAACAGAATTAAATGGACAAGGAGTAACTAATAATGTATTAGATACTGCAATTAAAAACTGGAAACTTCTTTCATCTCTTGATCCTAATGTAAGACTTCAAGCAATGATGACACTAGCAACATTAACTGTTAGTGATAGTATAAGTGGACAAATAACATCAGAACAAAAGGCTGCTTTTTTAAAAACTGAAAAAGGAAAGTCTCTTAAAGATTTTGCTAATTCTGGTCAGGGATATCAAGCAGATTTATTTGCTAAAGAGTTTGCAGCATATCAAAGTTCTGCTGCAGGACAAAAAGTAGCACAAACTTATACTGCCGATCTAATGAATAGAATATTTCCTCCAGCAAAAAATGATACAGTAAATAAACCAATCTCGACTGGGGATACAACAGGAGAGAAACAAGACACATCCTGGCTTTCTGATTTGTTGCAAAAACTTAAACTATTTAAAGAGGCTTCAATAGATGCAACTGGTAACTTTAAGCAACTGCTTGGACAGGTTCAAAAATACTTTGGGCCAAAATTATTTAAAGATAATCCAATGCTTGGAGCACTTGATAAACAAAGAAGTGCTATTGAAAAAATACAAACAGCAGCATCAAAGGCTGGAATAACACTTTCTAGTTCATTTTTAGATTTCTTAAAAGGTTTAGATGCAGAACAATTTGAGGAAATTACAAAACAATTATTTAATATTAATAAAGAAGGAGAATATTCTCTCAAGGTATTCCCAGGTGTAGAAAAGGTATTAAATCGTTTAGCACCAGAAGATAGGCAATTAGAAGCAAGTCAGACAATAGTTGGAGCAATTAATGAAGCATTTAAGCAAGGAACCCTTGTAGACTTTATTAATTCTCAAAGAGAGTCAATTAAACAAACTGATGATCAAACAATTGCGTTTCAAAAATTAACAAACGGAGTTCTTGGTTTTAAGATGAGCGCACAGTTAGCATCAGATTTTATAAAAAATAATAAAGATTTAACAGCAGATATTGCAAGCGGTGCGAAAATATTTTCTGAGGATGAAATTAAAGGAGTAACTAAATCTCTTAATGAGTATTATTCAACAATTGCAAAAAATAATATTACAAAAATATTGCCAGAAAAAAGTGCAATACAGGATCAAATTACTGCCCTAAATACTCTTACAGCACAGGGAGTAGAATATGAAACTGCTCTTAACCTAATACAACAAGAAGGAATGGCAGCATATATTGCTCTTAATCCAAAAGCAATTACTGAAGATTTAAAGGATTTAGTTTTAGAAACACAAAATTTATTAGACTTAGTAAAGGCATTAGAAAATACTAAGTTCTTTAAAGAAAGAACTGCAACAATTCAACTTAAAGAAGACTTTGCTGCAATTGCTCCATTACTTGTAGATATGGGCCTTAGTTTAAGTGATGTTAATGAAATATTAAGTAATCCAAATCTTGCAAAAGCATTTATCCAAGATCTAAAAGATGGTAAGTTAGATGCAGAACAATTAAAGAAATATATTGATGAAATACCAGAATCCAAAACATTTGATTTGCAAATTAAACTTTCTACAAGAGAAGGCCAAGAAGAGGAATTTGATAAGTTATTTAGCAAGGCTATGGAGTATTATGACTTGCTAGAAGGTAAGATTGAGGATGATTTTGAGCCATTACTTAAAAATGCTCAGGATGCTATTGATAAGACTCAAGAAAAAATTGACGGCATCAATAAAGAAATACAAGACTATCAAGATAATATCGATGCAAAACAAAGAAAGATTGAATTAGAAATAACACGACCAATAGAAATATTACAGAAAGAGTCATCAGATTTAGGTAATGATCTTGATTTAATGAATAGAAGTGCTGATGAAATAACTAAGAGATATGATGAGCAGGCAGATGCTTTAACAAAAGTATTTGAAATAAATTCAAGAATTGCAAATCAACAAAAGCAACAACTAACACTTGCAGATGCTTTATCTCAAGGTGATATTTCTGCAGCAGCCGCAGCAGCACAAGAAATGAGAGCATCCGAGATAGAGGCAATGAAAGAGGATCAATTAGGAGTTTTGGGTGCTGCAAAAGATCAACAGATTGCAAATCTAAGAAGTAAAGGTGGGCTAACTAGATTACAAATAGAAAATCGTCAGTTTGCAATTAGTCAGCAGGTGTATGAACTTGAAAAGAAACGAGACGCTCAGTTATTAGAAATTAGACAAATTGAAGATAAGATTTATGATATTAAAGTTGGAAGATTAAAACTTGCACAAGACGAATTAGATTTGGCCAATAAGACCTTAAAAGATTATCAGAAGCAAAGAGATGCTGCTATAGAGGCAATAGATAGGCAACGAGAAGTTTGGAGAGATGCTCAACTTGCAATTGGATTTGCAAGAATAGATGCTGGATATTATAATGATGTTATTGAATTTTCAAATACTCTTGTTAATTTAATGAAGGATGGATGGCTTGGAGTTGGAGATGCTATTCTTGCTGCTGTTTCTGCTCTTGCTCTTTATAATGCAGGACTTACCAAAAAACCTCTTACTTTTGAGCAAGCACAGGCACAGGCTCAAGGAACTTTAACTGGATATCTAGATAATTTCTATACTCAACTTGGAAATAACGATCAAAAGATAGTCGACCTAGAACTTAAGATTGCAGAAGCAATGGAAAGAGGAGAAGACACTACAGCATTAGAGGCAGAATTAGCAGCATTAAGAGCATCAACTGAAGTCCTAGCAGATAATATGTACGATGTGGGGACTGCACTTAGTAATGTTGATGATGCAACAACAATAGCAGGAATTAATGCAGCAGTTTCTCAGGCTACCAGTGTTGTAAAAAATCCTTATGGAGATATAGATATTGAATATGATGGACCATACTGGGTTCCTGGAGATGGTGAGGGTGGAGCAGGAGGAGACTTTATTCAAGTAGCCTCTAAAGGCGGTATTATAAAACCAAGATACCTTCGTAAAGGTGGATTAACAGGATCACTATATCGTTCAATGGGTGGAACAATACCACGTTTCTTAAATGGTGGATTTGCTAAAGGCACAGATACTGTTCCAGCAATGTTAACTCCAGGGGAGTTTGTAATGAGTAGGTATGCAGTAAATTCTCATGGAATAGATAAAATGAGAGCAATTAATAGTGGGGACTCAATAGGAGACTCAGTGTATAATTATAGTATTAATGTCAATGTTAAGTCTGATGCAAACCCTGACGAAATTGCACGGGCAGTAATGACGCACATTAAGCAAGTAGACTCAAAGAGACTTAGAGGAGCAAACTTATAATGTCAACGCTATCGTATATGACAGGTAGGAAAAAGTATCAAAGGCCACAAGCAATGCTTTGGGCCAATAATTCTGGTACATTAGTTTCTGCTCCAAAAGAAGGCGATCCAGATTTTAAGGTATATGTTCCTAATGGATTAGAGATAGGACAAAATCCAGGTTCAGAGACAGATGAATCTGTATACAATCAATTTTTAATTTTATCTGACGACAATAGAAGTTCATTAGATTTTAATACTACGAGAATTGAAACAAGAGAAAGAATGATTAATGGAAGAATGAGATCTTATCATATTGCTGATAAGTTACAACTTTCAACATCCTGGCAAATGTTGCCATCACGATCATATTTTACTGTACCAGATTTTAATGCTACAACAGGAATTTCTCCAAACAATGGATATGGATTAAGTACTGGCGCAGATCTACAATATACAACAGATGGTGGAGCAGGTGGAGTAGAAATATTAGACTGGTACGAAAACCATCAAGGTCCATTTTGGGTTTATTTATCATATGATAAATATTCTAATTTTGGAAAAGATTCTAAAGCATATGGACACTTAGGGCAATATAGTCAATTGATGCAAATGTACTTTGCAGATTTTACTTATAGTGTTGTAAAACGTGGTGGAAGTAACTTTGACTTTTGGAATATTTCTGTAACTCTGGAAGAGGTATAATGTTTCAAAACGAAGAACTTAAAACATATTTAGAAACATCTCCAACTGTTAGGACACAGTCTGCAGTTATTGCAGAGTGGAATATGAACATTGCAAAAAATATTTTTAGAATAGGAAATTATAGATATAGACCATCATCAGATATATCTGATAAATATAAAACAATTCCAAATACCTTTGATGTAAATGACACAGGTAATTTTTATACTGGAGCAACTGATGCTGATGTAAAAATTGATGGCGGAATAGATCCAGAAAATAACTCTCAGCCCTGGTTTTTATTGGCACAAAATAAAAAGAATGAAATGTTATATTCTTTAGAAGACTGCTTTAAAAGATTTAGACCACGCTCTGGAATAAATAAGGCAGCATATCTTCCAGGTAGAAAACTTCATCATTCTAACATGAATATGTCAAATAGGCCTAGATACTATATGGCAGATAAAAATGATAACTTTAAATATTGGACTTCCTTTAGAACAGATTCTGGAAATTTAAGAGGTATAGCAAATAAGTTATTTAATGGGCAAAATTATATAGATGATACAGCACCATTCGTAGTGTATGAAAATCCAGTACCTGCAAATAGAATAGTTATTAAAATGCAGACAAATGTTGGCTCTGTAGATCTTGGACCATTCTCTAATTCATCAGGATCATTTTCAGATCCATTTTATGGAGATTCCAATAAAACTACACCAGTAAAATGGAAAGTACAACTATTAAATAATAATAATTGGATAGATGTCATATCTTTTAATTCTGGTACTACAAGAAAAGACGGCACTCCAATAATAAAAGAAGATGGATATGTTGAAATATCTTATGGCTTAATTGTTCCAGATAAGTACAAAGATGTTTTTATAAGGGCTGAAGAATATAATAATGTATTATTTCTACCAGAAAAATCCATTGAGGGATACGCTTATTTAGTTAAATCAGATGAATCTGATATAGGCCAATATCATATTTGGTTTAATAATGATTGGGAAACCTTTACTCCAGAATACGGATGGATATTGGCAGAAGAAACTGTAGACCGTTTAACTAATTTTGTTACTGATTTTGTAAATCCTCCAAAATTTTTATCAAGTTCAGAAAACAAAAATATTTATCGTGAATTTGAATATATCAAGGGTTTAAGAATTGTTGTTGATAGTATGAATAAGATAAATTCTACTTTTGATCTTATTGAACTTTCACCAAGACTTTGTGCAGATATATCAGACAAGGTGGTAAGTTTTGATTTATCTAAGACTGCCTCAGATTTGGGAACTAGCGGATTGCCTGTAGGACAACTTTTGGCATCTAACGGCAAGGTACAAATTTTTGACTATGATAATGCGTTTAGCGAAAACAATAGTTTAAGTATAATAAAAGACTATGCATCAAATAATCTACAGATTAAGTTTTATGAAATTATTGTTAATGTTAGTGGGTATGATTACTTTATCCCCATAAAGACTATGTACTCTGAAGGGTTTTTTGGTTTTTCTCATTCTAATAGAAAAGTAGATATTAATTTACGAGATTTATATTTTTATTTTGAATCAACTAAGGCGCCAGAAATGCTTGTCCCAAATGTATCTCTTAGTTATGCAGTATCTTTACTGTTAGACTCTATAGGGTTTTCTAACTATACCTTTAAAAGAATTTTAGGGGAAAAAGAATTAATAATACCTTTCTTTTATATAGCACCAGATAGAACAATATCGGAGGTATTAAATGATCTTGCTGTTTCAACTCAAACATCAATGTTTTTTGATGAATACAATAACTTTGTTATGATGAGTAAAAATTATATGATGCCATCAAACACAGATAGAAATATAGATATGTCGCTTATTGGATCAGACGACCTTATAGATACTGGTGTTATTGAAAACAAAGATAAGCAAAGTAAACTTGCCAATATTATTGAGGTGTCTTCTGAAGAAAAAAATGTATATAATGATGGAGTAATTAATTACGATACAAGATATATTCAAAGATCTTATGGAAGTATAAAACAAGCATCTATGATTGATAATGAAGTTGCTGCTAAAAATTGGATATATAAACCAGTACTATTATGGGAAATAGTTGGAGATAAAAATCTTAGATCAATTAACAATGAAACTAGAGATCAGTCGTCATATAATCTTTCTGCAATCCCACTAAATTCTAATTTGTCTTCTAAGGTTCCAAATGTTGTAAATAATACTTTGATAGATAATGTTATAGATTTAGGAGAAGCAGTTTATTGGCTAGGAAGACATAACGGATATTTTTATGCTAATGGTGAAATTATAAAGTTTGACGCTGTTCAATATAATATTCCTGGAACAGAAAAAAATATTATAACTGGAGAAAAAGATGGAAAGATATTGTATACAACAGAAACAGTCGGGGCAGTAGGAAATGTATGGATTAGTAGTAATCAAGAATATCAAGACTATATGTCTAAGTTATCATTTAATGGAAAAATATATCCGACTGGCCTTGTTAGAATATATGCTGAACCTAAATATGAAGAAATTAACGGTAAGACTGTAATGAAAAATGGAGAAGTGGCAAGACACGGACGTGGACAATTTGGAACTACAATAGTTTCTCATGATGCTGGATTAAACTCACACTGGTATAACGATTTATATGTTCGTGGAATGAATATGGAAAGTAAGCATCTGTTTGGATTAAATGAACAAGATATATTAGATAATAATGATATAGCAACCTTATCTTTGGGAACATCCATTCCTGCTGGTGTTAATAATAATAAAGCAAAGGAAACAGTAAGATCTAGCATAATTAAAAACTTTTTATCTCATTCATACGTTAATGAGTCTCAAACCAATACAACTAAATCTACTCAGGCAGGATCAGTTCAAGCATCTGCTTTAGTTATGAGTGGGCCTTCTTTCAGCACCATAGAAACTCCATTAAAATTTGTTTCCTATCAATACAAGCCATTAGATAATAAGTATAAGCATTTTGGAACAAGAATGAGAATCATAGGCAAACTTGAAGTAAGTGATACTAAAGAACAAACACCAGTTAACTCTATGCCAGTATATGTTTTGCCAGGAAGTCAGCCAAATCAGCAATTAAATATTTCTGGTGGGTCTGGTGGCATTGGTGTTATGATAAATCCAACAACTAATGTTGGATATTACTTAGAGGTTATTGCATTAACAGAAAAAAATATAAGCGAGTATTCTTCAGAAGTAGACAATCTTCACAATGTGATATTTTATAAAATTTATTCAGACCCAAGTGGTAAGGCTATTCCTGTAAAACTTTGGGGAGGACTTAGCAATATTATAGTTGATGATGGTAAATTTACAGGACAGTCCAGAATGCTTGGTGAGCAAAGTCCAACTGTATATGATCTTGCAGTAGAGTATGAAGATGTGGGATCATTCAGAAGATTTTACCTATACATGAACAATAACTTAATAAAAATTGTTGATGACTCATCTCCTTTGCCAATTTATAATAATGTTGCGTTATTTGTTCGTGGTGGATCAAAATGTATGTTTGAAAATATTTATGCTCTTGCAAGTAATTATAGCCAAAACACAGCATCAACCATTGATACTCCAGTTGCTGCAGCATTTGGAGATGAGCACATTACAACAAATGAATCATTTAGAAAATATGCAATGTCTGGAATGGTTCAGTCAACATATTTATCTGGAATTAATATGAGTCAGCCGCCATCATTTAATATTTATTTTGATGAATTTGGAACAATTATGAGAGAAGCCGCTTATCTAAAAATAAGATATGATAAAGCCTATCCCGCTTTATACGCACAACTTTCTCCAACATTCAATAGAATAAAAGGATATGCAATTTCAGGATTTAAGGCAGGATCATATGGCGCAGAATTTATGGTCTTTAATGCTACAGATACATCTCTTAATCTAGATGAAACAAGTGGTAACTATTTAAGAATTCAAGGTATTACATTTACACAAGAATCAAATGATCAACTAACTGTTGATTCTTATTTTGCTAAGAATGCGAACTTTTCTGATCCAGCAATAGGAAAAGATGGTCTTATTGTTTCTCCAATAAGATCCGCACTAGATTACGATAAGATAAAAACAAGTAGACTATCTTATGGTAAAAAAGAATTTTCATTAAATCCAGTCTATATCCAGTCAAACGATGATGCAAATGATTTAATGGGTTGGATGATTAATAAAATGCTAAAGCCAAGAAAAAATGTTGGAGTAAAAGTATTTACTAATCCTATGATTCAATTAGGAGATATTGTAAATATAAAATATAAAGATAGTTCTAATAATGATATAATATCTTCAGAAGATACAAGATTTGTCATTTATCATATGGAATATAATAAAAATAGCAGTGGTCCACAGATGACACTGTATATGAGTGAGGTTTAGTATGTCACCAGTAAACAGTACTCCAGATCTACCCTCTTCAAGTCCAAATCCTAATCAAGATAATCAAGATGTAAAAGCAGCAACTACAGATATTATTCTTTTTGATGATGAGACAACTCCTATAGAAATAATGACAGATCTAATATTTGAAAATATAGGTGGTCAAGAACTTATAAATATTTTAAGGTCTGATATTATAAATGGTCAAAATATTTCTTATCAACCAATAAAGAATTTAACTAACTTATATTTTCAGTATAATCCTCAAAATATATTGGCATTGCAAGATACAGATTCAAACTATTTTAAAAAATTCCCTATAAACTTTTCAGCCAAAGTGCCATCTTGCGGTACTGGTCCAAACTGCTCTATTGTATATATTGATTCAGAGACTGGAAACCTTGTTATAAATGTAGTTAACTTAGGGCGGGACGAGCAGGTAGAGGTTTCAATAGTCGCTGACGGCGAAGTATTAGATGATACAATATATGAGGTGAATCCATGATTACAAATACAGGAAAAGCGATATTAGCAAAATATTTAATTGGCCAGGCGCCAGCCTATGCATCTTATATTGCAATAGGATGCGGAGCCAAGCCATTAGCAACAAATCAAAATTTTGGAGACTATTCTAGTAAGCAATCGTTAGATTTTGAAATGTTTAGAGTTCCAGTTACATCAAGAGGGTATGTAAATGAAGATGGATTAGATAAAATAGTTCTTACAGCAGAATTGCCAACAGATGAAAGATATGAGATTTCTGAAGTAGGAGTTTACTCTGCTGGTGCTAATCCATCTGCAGGAGCATATGACAGTAGAACATTATTTGCATTTACTGTAAATGAAAATTGGGAATATCATAATCAGTCTTCTGCAACAGCACTTCCGATTGTTTATGCACCATTGGATGGATCAAATAATGACAATGTTATTAATCAGCCATATGATGCATTTCAGACAAACTCTGATAACAGATTATTTACAAATACTGACAGAATCTCAAGATATGAGAGAGCACGTTTTTATAATAATATAGTTATGTTAAAAGGTGATTCAGCAAACTTGACAGTTTCTGGAGGTCATTTAAATATAACATCAGGGTCAAACCACATCCATCTTTTGGGTGTGGGATTAGACTTTAACTCTAATGCACCTACTGATCAAATTAAATTAGCATTTAGTATTATAAACAAAGATCCAGATCCTTCTATTGTTCCAGACGAAGTAAGAATATTATTAGAGTTTGCAGAAAGTGATACGGCTGGAGTTGCAGAGTGGGCTAGATTTGAAGTTGTAATGAATGCAAATGATTATAACTTTGCAACTAATAGGTATCATGTTATAACCAAACAAATACAGGAACTATATAAAAGCACTGGCTTCACATGGAATAATGTTAGTATTGTAAAAATATATACTACTGTAATAAACAATGGCGTACCATCTCCAGACTTTTATATTGGCCTTGATGCAATAAGATTTGAAAATATTTCTACAATCAATCCAGTTTATGGAATGACTGGCTATACAGTTTTAAAAAATACAAATGCAGAGACTATTATTAAGGCAGCAAATACAAGCAATTATATAGAGTTTAGATTTGCTTTGGATGTGCAATAATGCCTACTCCAGACTCTGGTATTAAAAAAATTATTATACCAAAATCAAAACTACCTGGATTTTTTGGCGAGAATAGAAAATATGTTTTAAGATATAGATTTATATCTGAAGATAAAAATAGAATGTCGCACTGGTCTCCAGCGTATAAAATTATAGCAGAAGATACTCCATCAGAAATTTTAAATAGTATGATTATAGATAAGACAAATAGAGTTATTAATTTAGCGTGGCAGCCACAGGCTGGGATGGAAGAATATTGTATATATGTAAAATGGAATAATTCTGGATGGCAGTTTTATACTAAAACATCTCAAACAAATTATTCTATAGTTTATGATGCAGCAAAAACATATGTTCATATTGCTGTACAAACAAAAACCATACCGTTAGAAAGATTTGCAGATGCTATATTATTTGAAAATGAAGGCAGTCTGGTATAATTAGACAGGAGGAATAATGGCAAAAATACCATCACCAGAACCAGGACAACCAATAGATGTATCTTATATAGATCAAATAGTTCGTGCTATCAATGATTTATCTGTTCAGGTATCCCCTGCAATTTATAAATATGTTACGGTAGATGTTCCTAACTTTACATCTCAGAGTGCAAAAATATCTGAAACAAGAGTTATAGCAGGATATATTGATGTTGTTAAGAGTAGCAACCAGAGCGTCGGAAGCCAGCAATCTTTTTCCTATCAAATAAAGCCAGAATTTAAATATCCTCCAATAGTTACGGCATCTCCTGTAAATAGTGGTGATACAGAAGCAGGTAAAAACGTAAACGTGGTAATAAAGAAAATTACAACATCTAGGGTAGACGGTGTAGTTAATTTTAATTCCTCTGGTGACGTTTCTGTTGGTGTTAATTTAATTATTTTTGGTATACCTAATTAATGATAAGATGCAAAAAATGTTCAAGAAAAATGATGGTAGACAGAGTTTTCAACTCATTATCTCATTTAGAAATTTTTTGTTTAATGTGCGGATCAAGAATTTTTTATCATCCGCCATCTGATTCGGAGGAAGGTAGATGGCTACTAAAAAAGGAAATAGAACGAGCGAAGAATACAATGTCGCTCCTGTAATACCTGGAAATAAAAAGGTATGGTTTTTAAATAAAGATCTTGTTAGAATTGTGCATTATAACAGATCCAATGGCATTATGTCAATTTATAATATTAATAAAGATAGATTAGAAAGTTGTTTAATTAGTGACTTTAAAAATAAAAGAGAGCGAGCATATACAGTAGGAGAAACTGCTGATCTTGTTAATAGACATAAAAAGTATATGCCTTCATTAATGAAACGTGGAATTATTCCTTTTCCAACGGGATCTCAAAAAGGTGGAGCAAGAGGATGGCAAGTACGATCTTATTATTCTGAATCACAAGTAAAAGAGATTCGTGATATACTGGCTACATACCATATTGGTAGACCAAGAAAAGATAATTTAATAACAAATGATATTACTCCTACAAAGGCTGAGTTGACCAGACGAATGGGAGATGGTATACTTACATATACAAAGACTGAAGATGGTAGATTCATACCAATTTGGTCAGAATCAATATAACAGAAGGGTATGAAATGGAAGATACAAAAGTAACAGTTACTTTGGGTTACACATTAAATCTTGGCAATTTTCAATCTCTAAGATTAGATCTTGGAGTTACAGATTCGAAGCGTGATGGAGAAAATACAGATCAGGCTTTTGAACGTGTATATAAATTTGTTGAAGATAAATTATCAGCAAAAATCGCAGAAGCAAAGGTTGAACTAGAAGAAAGCAATTAGTGTGACAGAAAAACAGAAGCGTTTGGCTCTGTTAAGTAGGTTTGATAAACACTATAAGTTTAAACTAGGACAGGCGCCAAGATATAATAAATGGATTGAGCAGTGGTCTGCTGATGCCTTAATAGAATCTTACGGCATGGAAGTATGTTATGAATTACTTGAATATTATTTTGAAGTAACAGAAAATCCTACATGGAATCATTTTTCCTATATTGCACATGATATACTGGAAGCAATAGAGCAACAAAAAAGAGATTTAAAAGAAAGACAAGAACGTAAGAAGATGGCTAAGGAGTGGTTAGGTGAATAATACAGAATCAAAATTAATCTCAGCCGTTCTTAAAGATAAGTTAGCCCATGTTCTTTTACAAGCAAATGTTGAAAACATATTAACCACGCATGTTGACATATGGCAGTTTATTAAAAAATATTATGAGAATAATGGATCTGTTCCTCCAGCAGATTTGGTTATAGATAAGTTTAGAGATTTTCAATTAATAGATGGCGTTGGATCAACAAAACATCATCTTGAAGAATTACAAGCAGAATATCTAACTAATAGTTTGAAGGACATTATTCGCTCTGCTGCTACAGATGTGCAGGGTGGCTTAGGACTAGATGCTCTTGAATCTCTCATTACTAAGACAGCAGAACTAAGAAAAAATACAGCAGCGATTCGTGATATTGATGTTACAGATTTAGACTCTGCTGTTGCATATTTTGAAAATCTTAAAAAACAACAAGAGGCTGGGGCACTTGGAATTAAAACTGGACTTCCAGGGTTTGATAATTATCTACCCTCTGGAATTATGCCAGGGCAGTTGGGAGTTTTCCTTGCATATCCAGGTATAGGAAAGTCATGGCTGTCTCTCTATTTCGCTGTACAGGCTTGGAAACAGGGTCGTAGTCCAATGATCATAAGTCTTGAAATGTCTGAGGTAGAGGTTCGTAATCGTGTATTTGCAATCATGGGCGAGGGAGTTTGGTCACATAGAAAACTAAGCGCTGGACAGGTTGAAATGGATATGCTTAAGTCTTGGCATACAAAGCACGTAACTGGCAAACCAGAGTTCCACATTATCTCAAATGATACTGGTGGAGAAATTAACCCCATGGTTCTTCGTGGAAAGATTGATCAATATAAGCCAGATTTTGTTATTGTTGACTACTTACAACTAATGTCGCCAAACCAAAAATCTGATAATGAAACTATTCGTATGAAAAACCTTTCTCGTGAATTAAAGTTAATGGCTATTGCAGAAGAGGTTCCTATTATTGCTATTTCATCTGCTACCCCAGATGATGTAACCAAGTTAGATACGGTGCCAACACTGGGTCAAACCGCATGGTCACGACAAATCGCATATGATGCAGACTGGGTATTGGCTTTAGGCAGGGCATCTAATAGTGATATTATTGAATGCGTATTCCGAAAGAATCGTAATGGTTTTATGGGCGAATTCTTAGTTCAGGCTGATTTTGACAAGGGATATTACAGGTATAAGGATTATGAAGATAAGTCAGTATAATATGCTCCATGGAAACATTTCCACACAAGGCTATAAAGCGGTTTGGATTGGATGGGATTATCGTAGATGACTCAGCCATATATAGACTGCAACAAGAATATATCAGACTACTGGTATCAGAAATGCGCCTATCTGGATATGCTCCAAGATTTGACATTAACCCAGAATTTACTTTATCATATAATGAACAAAAAAATTATTTTAATTTTGAATTAAGCGTATACGGAATATATATAGGGAGAAAAAAAGCAGAATGGATATTAGGGATAGACGGAACCAGACCAATTTATACACAGCCAGCCAAGTTAAAAGAGTACTCGCAGGATCGGGCGTAACTGTAGAAAAAGAAGCAGAGTCTGAATATATTGTATTTTGTCCATTTCACTCTAACCATCGCACCCCTGCTGGAGAAATAAATAAATATAGCGGATTATTCTTTTGTTTCTCCTGTGGAAAAACAGCAGACCTTATAGAGTTAGTAATGCATTTTTCAAATAGAACATATTTTGAGTCTGTTAGATTTATTAAAAGCAAAGAGATTGAAACAGATATTTTGTCTGAAGTAAATTCTAAATTGGTAGATAAAGAAGAGTGGACAGAGTTTGATATGTCCATGGTTCAAAGACTTCATGAACAAGCCCTTTTATCAGAAAGGGCAAAAGAATATTTTATTAAAAGAAAAATTACCAAGGAATCTGTAATTAAGTTTAAACTTGGATATTCTGAAAACCAAGATATGATTTGTATACCAGTACAGAATAATGAAGGCCTCTGTGTCGGATTTGTTGGAAGATCTATTGAAGGAAAAGATTTTAAAAATACCTCAAAACTTCCTAAGTCAAAAGTATTATTTAATTTAAATAGAGTTAAGGCAGCATCAAAAGTTTACGTAGTTGAGTCTTCGTTCGATGCAATTAGACTAGATCAAATTGGATTTCCAGCAGTTGCTACGCTGGGAGCCAATGTGTCATCAAAACAAATAGATTTGCTTCAAAGATACTTTAGTGATATAATAATTATTGCTGATAATGATGAAGCAGGCGGTAACATGAAAGAAAAAATAATTGAAAGATTACAAGGAAATGTTACTGTAATTAACTTAGATAAACAATATAAAGATATAGGCGATATGGACGATAAGTCAATAAAAGAACTGGAATACCAGTTTGACAAATCAATACTGTCTATGCTAAACTAGAAAAAACAAAGGAGAAAAACTATGAGCGTTATTAAGGGATTAAAAAACATCAATGCCCTGCTCGATAAGAAAACAGATGAGAGCGGTCCAAAGGTTCGTTGGCTAAAGTTGGCTGATGGACAAGCAGTTAAAATTCGGTTCATTGAAGAATTGGATGAGGATTCCGCAAATTATAATGACAAGCGTGGTCTTGCACTTGTTGTTAAAGAACATACAAATCCAAAAGACTATAAGCGTAAGGCTGTGGATACTATGGATACCGAAGGCCGTGACTGGGCTGAGGAAATGTATCGTAAAGATCCAAAAGGCAATAGCGGATGGCGTGGTCGTTTGCGTTTCTATTGTAATGTACTTGTAGATGATGGTATTGAGGATAAGCCTTATGTTGCTATTTGGTCTATGGGTGTTAGCAAGCAATCTTCATTTAACACTATTCGTGAATATGCTCTTGAAACAGGAAGCATTTCAAATATTACATGGAAGTTAAAGCGTAACGGTCAGGGAACTGAAACGTCTTATACTTTAATTCCATCGGCTCCAGATAAGGAACCATTTAATTGGGAAGGCATTGAGCCATATCCACTAGAGAAAGCATTGCGTCGTGTTCCATATGCTGAACAAGAAGCATTCTATCTCGGATTTGATTCGCCTTCATCTACATCAGCGACGAATATCGACTGGTAGTAGATGAATTACGTACCACTACACTTACATACTCACTTTTCATTGTTCGATGGTATCGGGTTGCCATCTGAATATGTAGATCGTGCTACAAAATTGGGTATGCCTGCAATATCGATTACAGACCATGGCTCCCTTTCTGGCCACAGAGAAATGTATCGTGTTGCCAAAGCAAGTGGTATCAAGCCTATTCTTGGCATAGAAGGATATATGTGTGAAGATCGTTTTGATCAAAGAGACAAGGCAGATCGCACTACTCCACTAGACATGGTGTATAACCATATCATTCTTCTAGCCAAGAACAAGGTAGGCCTAGAAAATCTAAATAAATTAAATGAAATAGCGTGGACTGAAGGATATTATAAGAAACCACGAATTGATTTTGAAGTATTGTCTAAATATAAAGAAGGTATTATTGTTTCTTCTGCATGTCCTAGCGGTATTATTGCTAAGTCAATTGAACTTGGCGAATTAGGAATGGCAAAGAAATATATTAAATGGTTTAAAGAAGAGTTTGGCGAAGATTATTATCTTGAGGTAATGCCTCATAACGATGAGTCTATAAATCAAACAATATTGCAATTAGCAGATGAGTTTAAGATCAAGCCAATTGTAACTCCAGACTGTCACCATGTTGATCCTTCACAAAAAGAAATTCAAGAGTTAAAACTTATTCTTAATACATATTCAAACAAAATTCAGAAAGATGCTACATATGAAAAGTCCAAAAAGCAAGGGGACTTAATGAAGCGTCTTGACTACCTATACGGTGCAGATAGACAGATGTCATTCAATAAGTTTGATATTCATTTGCTTTCATATGAGGAAATTCAGGCTGCTATGGAGAAGCAGGCCATTTTTAGAACAGATATCTACGAAAATACAATTGAACTTGCCAATAAGATTGAAGACTATGATATTAAAGATAATCTTAATCTTCTGCCAGTTCAATATAAAAATCCAGATAAACAATTAAAGCAACTAGCAATAGAAGGTTTAGCAGAAAAAGGTTTGGACAATAACAAAGAATATCTTGATAGGCTTGAAGAAGAATTAACAGTTATTCAAGATAAAAAGTTTGGTCCTTATTTTCTTGTGGTTCAAAGTATGATCTCATGGGCAAAGAAGGAAGGCATTATGGTTGGTCCAGGTCGTGGATCATCTGCTGGATCATTGCTTTGTTACGCATTAGGCATTACCGATATTGATCCATTGAAACATGGACTGTTATTCTTCCGCTTTATTAATCCTGAGCGTAATGACTTTCCAGATATTGATACAGATATTCAAGATTCTCGTCGTGATGAAGTTAAAGATTATCTTGTAAGGCAATATAAACATGTTGCTTCTATTGCAACATTTTTAGAATTTAAAGATAAAGGTGTAGTACGAGATGTTGCTCGTGCACTAAACATACCATTAGCAGATGTAAATAAAGTTTTGAAGTTGGTAGATACTTGGGATGAGTACTGCACTTCAAAAACTACAGAATGGTTTAGAGAGAAATATCCAGAGGTAGAGCAATATGGAGAACAACTTCGTGGTCGTATTAGAGGTACTGGTATACACGCTGCTGGTGTTGTCACTAGCAAAAATCCTATTTTTAGGTACGCACCGATGGAGACACGTAATTCTCCTGGTTCCGATGAGCGTATTCCTGTTGTGGCAGTTGATATGGAAGAGGCTGAAAAAATCGGGCTTATCAAAATAGATGCGCTGGGTCTTAAAACATTAAGTGTTATCAAAGATACTATTAAGATAATTAAAGAAAGAGAAGGCACAGATATAGATCTGCTAAAAATAGATATGACAGATCAAAAGGTATATCAAATGCTTTCTGAAGGATATACTAAGGGTGTATTTCAATGCGAAGCCACACCATATACAAACCTTCTAATTAAAATGGGTGTAAAAAATCTAGCAGAACTTTCTGCTTCAAATGCTTTAGTTCGTCCAGGTGCCATGAATACTATTGGGAAAGACTATATTGAAAGAAAGCACGGTAGGCAGGCAGTAAATTATTTACATCAAACAATGAAGCCATTCACAGAAGAAACATATGGGTGTATCCTATACCAGGAGCAGGTTATGCAGGCTTGTGTTCAATTAGGAGGTATGTCTTGGTCTGAGGCCGATAAGGTTCGTAAAATTATCGGTAAGAAAAAAGATGCAAGAGAGTTTGATGCGTTTCGGGATAAATTCGTTGAAGGTGCTTCTAAGTATATTAGTCCTAATACTGCTCGTGATCTATGGCATGACTTTGAAGCGCATGCTGGTTATTCGTTCAACAAGTCTCATGCGGTTGCTTATTCTACGCTCTCGTATTGGACAGCATGGCTAAAATATTATTATCCAATTGAATTTATGTATTCATTACTAAAGAATGAAAGGGACAAAGATGCACGAACTGAATATCTTATTGAAGCGAAAAGAATGGGGATTAGCATTAAACTACCTCACATTAACGATTCGGATATTGATTTTAAAATTGAGGGTAAGGGTATTCGGTTTGGATTATCGGGTATCAAGTTTATCTCTGATAAAATTGCAGAACGATATATATCGGCACGACCTTTTAAGTCTTTTGAGGAAGTTAGAGACTTTACATTCACCAAAGGTAATGGAGTAAATAGTAGGGCATTAGAATCATTAAGGATTATTGGCGCTGCAACATTTCCAGATAATCCAAGAAATGATAATGAGATTCGTGAAAATCTTTATGAATATCTTGGGCTACCAGAGTTTACTCAAACAGTTCCATCTCACTATCATGCTTTTATAAATCCAGTAGAGGATTTTGAAGAAAAGGGATCCTTTATCCTTATGGGGATGGTAAAAGGTATTAAAAGAGGCAAGGGATGGTCTCGTGTAGAGATTCTAGATAAAACTGGTAGCATTGGAATATTTGATGAAGAACAAACCACAATTGAAGCAGGAAGAAGTTATTTAGTTTTATGTAATGATAATAGGATTGTTAGTGCAGTTCCAGTTGACGAATTAAAAGGATCAGATTCAGCATTAGTTAAATTTTTAAATTATAGAATGTTGCCATATAAAGATGATGAACTATTTGTGGTATCATTTAAACCAAGGGTAACGAAAGCAGGCAAGAAAATGGCATCTCTTACTTTAGCAGATACATCTAGAGAGTTACACTCTGTTACAGTATTTCCTACTGCCTTTGCAAAAGCATATATGAAAATTGAAGAAGGTCATGCCTACAAGTTTGAATTTGGAAAAACAAAAGATGGAACTGTAATATTGGAGGATGTAAGTGTTTGATGATTTAGCAGAAGAAATACATAAGACAGCAGTTGAAAAAGGTTTTTGGGATAGAACTGTAGATCCTATTTTTATAGCCAAGCAAATGATGATGATTGTATCTGAGGTATCTGAGGCAATGGAGGCACTTCGTAAAGATATGGATCCTGATCAAATATCAGATGAGTTCGCAGATATTATTATTCGTACCCTTGATCTATACGCTGGTATTGCAGAAGCAGGGTATGTAAAAAAATCTCTTGATTATGCAATCAAAGAAAAAATGGAACGTAACACTCATAGACCAAAGAAGCATGGAGTAAGATTCTAATGACAGTAACAATAGAAGAAGTATTGGCACAACTAAATCCTAAATTAAGAAAAAGTATTTTAGTAGGAGATGAGATTCCTAAAACAGAATATGCAGCAACACCAAGTTTTGGACTTAACCGTGCCCTCAATGGCGGTCTTCCTTATGGACGTCAAGTGCTTATATGGGGCAGTAAGTCAAGTGCCAAGTCTTCTTTATGTCTACAAACTATAGCGTTGGCTCAGGCTGAGGGAAAGATATGTGCTTGGATAGATGCAGAAATGTCATACGACAAAGATTGGGCAGAAAAGTTAGGAGTAGACACATCTAAACTAATTGTTTCGCAAGCAAGAACTATTAATGAGATGGTGGATGTTGGCGTAAGTTTAATAGAGGCAGGAGTTGACATTATTGTGGTTGACTCTATTACATCGTTATTACCTGCTATTTATTTTGAAAAAGATTCTAGTGAACTTAAGCAGTTAGAAAATACAAAGCAGATTGGTGCAGAATCTCGTGACTTTAGCAATGCTTGGAAGATGTTAAACTATGCAAATAATAAAGTTAAGCCAACATTATTAATTTTAATTTCTCAATCTAGAAATAATATTAATGCAATGTATACAAGTCAGCAGCCAACTGGAGGTCAGGCCACAAAATTTTATTCATCTACTGTGGTTAAACTATTTTCTTCTGAATCAGAAAACCAAGCATTAAAAGGAAAAATATATGTTGGAGATAAGGCAATTGAAGAAAAGATTGGAAGAAAGATTAGATGGGAACTTCAATTTTCTAAAACCAGTCCTGCTTTTCAATCTGGCGAATATGATTTTTATTTTAGGGGAAATAATTTGGGTGTTGATGGGATTGCTGATCTTGTCGACACAGCAGAATTAATGGGCATTGTTGAGCGTACAGGTGCTTGGTACATCCTACCAGATGGCTCAAAGGTTCAAGGAAGAGATGGATTTGTTTCACGAGTAAGAGAGGATCTTGATCTACAAGACATGATTAAGACTAAGATTAGTGGATAAATATACAATTTATGAAGGAAGATTTCCTTGCAAAGATTGTAAAAAAGAAGTAAGGACTATTCGTATTTATGCTTCAACTGGTATGGCTTCATGGATGTGTTCAGATAAACATTTATCTGAGGTAGAACTTTTTAAAGTAGGATATAAAAAAAAGAGGACTAATGAGCGAGAAGAGTGAAAGTAAAAGAATTGGTGCCAAACAGCATAAAAATTCTGGTAGGGGTATTAAGAAAGGCGATGCAACGTGGGAAAATTTTACAGTAGATTTTAAAGAAAGCAAAAAGTCTTTTACTATAAACCACAATGTATGGGCAAAAGCAACAACAGACGCTATTAAAAATAACAATGATCCAGCGATTGTAGTTATTTTAGGCGAGGGCAATAAAAAAATAAGATTGGCAATATTAGAATTTTCTATTTTAGATGAATTAATTAATACAGATTTTAGAGAGATGGTATAATATAGATATGATAAATGCAGCCTATAAGCCTAAAAAGTTTGGACAGTATGACGATGTTATTCCTCACATTATAAAAGGATTTTTATCTGATGATGAGGTTAAAGAAATAAAAGAGTTAATTGATCATGGAAGAAGCCTTCCACCAGGGGGCTTTTATTCACCATTAGTTCTCCCAGAGTTGGCTAGAGAGCAAATAGAATTAAAGGTTTCGGGAAAATTATTAAAGAAAATAGAAGACTTTGCATCTGATTTTGTTGGAGAAGATGTTAAGATGACACACAATAGTTATTTATCTTATAATAAAAAACATAATACAAAAGATTCAGTTTCACCTAAACTGCCTCCTCATTTTGATTCTGATAATTATTTTACTAAACTTACTATAGATTATCAATTAGATGCAAATGTTAGTTGGCCAATAGTTATCGATACTCACGGCGAATTACATCGTTTTGATATGGAGTATGGAGACTTGTTACTTTTTTGGGGAGCAGGGTCAATACACTGGAGAGATCCTATTATTCTCAAAGAAGGTGATAATTGTGAGGTGTGGACAGCACACTTTGCAGTTCAAAAAGATTTTGATGAATTAAATATACCAGCACGTGATCCAGAGGCTAGAAAAATTAGATTTAAAGAATGGAAAGAAAAAAGTAAATTTGACGAGTACAACGATGCTTGGCAAGAAGAGATGGCAAAGTTAGAAGATGAACACGCCAAGTTTAAATTAAAATCATTAGATCAGAAATACGAAGAGGCACTTAGACGAAAGAACAATAATGTTGGATGAACAAAAAACAACATTAGAATTAATAAACGGATTATCTGAAATTGCTGAATATATGCAAGATGAAGAGTTTACTGTTGCTTTAACTACAATAGCCAAACTTATTCTAAAACCAGATATACCGATGAATGTTGCTACATTAGAAATAGTAAGACTGCAGGCAATTGCATCAAAGATGTCTTTAAAGGCAACCTGGATGGCAAATGTAGATAAGTCAAATAGGGGTAAAAAGAATTTATATTATACTGCAGCAGAATCTATAAATAACTTAGTATCTGCTCTTAAATACATAACTCGCTAATATCTGATATACTTAATTCAAACAAAGGATAATAATGACAAAAAATTTATTAAAACAGGTAATGGTAAAAAAGAATGAAGTCACTAAATCAAATGGTGAAGATGTTAGTTTTGTTGACGGATTAATTGAAAAAATTCAATCTGGATATATGGTTAAAACTAAACCTAAGTTTAGTAAAAAGAGTAATTTTTCTGCATCTGGTTTAACTTATGGTGCTGGAGAATGCCCAAGATACTGGTATCTTGCTTTTGATGGTGCTGTATTTTATGATGACTCCACCCCCTTTGGTGTGGCCAACAGAACAAACGGAACTCTAGGACACGAAAGAATTCAGGAAGCAATTGAAGCCTCTGGACTTCTTGATTCAACAATGGAGATGGATCCACTTCCAAGAAAATATAATAAACAAACTCATCCAGCAATGGAGTTCAGAGTTAAGTTAGACGATCCACCGCTTGATGGGTACGGCGATGTGATGCTTAATATAAATGATGAGCGGGTAATTGGAGAAATAAAAACAATTAGTAATGAGGGATTTGAATATAAAAAAAATAGCAAAAAACCTAAGATGGCACATCTTATGCAGTTGCTAATGTATATGAAGGTTTGGAAAATCGGCAAAGGTGTAATAATTTATGAAAATAAAAATAATCATGAATTGTTAACTTTGCCTATAGTAGTAAACGATCATTACCGTCGGTGGGTAGACCAGGCATTTGATTGGATGCGAAAAGTATATAAGAGTTGGCAAGATAGGGAACTTCCACAAAAACCTTATCGATCTAATTCTAAAATATGCAAGGCATGTCCAATTCAAAAAGCATGCGCTGAAGCAGAGACAGGGGTAGTTAAACTTAAACCTCTGGAGTTGCTAGAAGATGAAAAGTTGTAGATGGTGTGATCATACATTTGAATCCAATATATCTTATCAAATATATTGTTCAGAAAAATGTAGAGATGAAGCAACTAAAGAAAAAATTGCACAAAGGTATATTCAAACTAGACGACAAAAACGTAAAGGAAAAAATAGAGTATGCAAGCAATGCGGAGAAAAACTATCTATATATAATGATGAACCATTGTGTAATAAATGTATTATTAATCCAAATGATGTAAAAAGGGCTTTAAGACAAGTAAAAGGATTGTCAAATGATAAAAGAAAGTGATCAACCATATAGTATATGTGCAATAGACGCAAGCACAAATAGTCTGGCGTTTGCAATATACTCAGATAAAAATTTAATAGAGTATGGCAAGATTAACTTTGAAGGAAATAATGTTTATGAAAAAATTATAGATGCTTGCAAAAAATCTAAGGCATTGTTTTCTTATTATAATTTTATTAATGCTATAGTTATAGAGCATACAGTTTTTATGAATTCCCCCAAAACAGCAGCAGATCTTGCTTTAGTACAAGGCGCTATTTTGGGAGGGGCTGGAATGACAGAAATTAATATAATAGGCAAAGTATCTCCAATAACATGGCAAAGTTATCTTGGCAATAAGAAATTAACTAAAGAAGAACAATTACAGATAAGATCTGCTAATCCAAAAAAATCTACTTCCTGGTATAAAACTTATGAAAGAGATTTTAGAAAACAAAGAACTATTAAGTTATTAGATGTTATTTATGATAAAAAAATAGATGACTATGATGTTGCAGATGCTTGTGGTATAGGACATTGGGCAATAAATAATTGGGAAAAGGCGATAGGTAATGGATAGAAATCTTATTAAAACAGAGGCTATGCTAGAACATTTATTATTACAAAATGCTATACAAATTGAAGGCTTTGATTCTTCAACAGGAGAAACCTTATACAGCATCACAGATAAATTAATAGATGTTGCTCCTGAAATTTATTATGAGATGAAGGTAGAGTTTGAAGATCATATGTTTGAAATGATAAAAAGGGGTCCAGAATCAATGCAGTGGAGAGTTAGGTTGCATTAACTATGACAAAGATGTATACTAATGAGATGTGGCTTAGAAAAAGATATCATATTGATAAAAAATCACCACAGGATATAGCCAAAGAATGTGGGGTTAGCGTAGAAACAATTTATGTATATCTTGCTAAATTTGGATTAAGGAAGTCAAAAAGATGAATCCAGTATTTTCAGATGCTAAAAATTTTAAATGTGAAGATTTATATTTATTAACAGTAGGTACTTCTGCTGGCAAAGAAATCTGGCAGTCTTGTCATGAAATAGCACATATGTTAATTAAAAAAAATATCGCATATGGAAATTCTGCCCTTGATCCAGTTCGTATTTTTAGTAAAACTGATGCAAGAGAGCAACTTCATGTTCGTATTGATGACAAGTTAAGTAGAATTATGCGTGGCACAGAGTATGTTGGAGATAATGATATTGATGATCTTATCGGATATTTAATATTATTAAAAATTGCAAAAAGCAAAGATATGGATTAGTGATATAATATTATTATGAGAACTTTTAAGTACCACGGTTTATTTGATGTAGATATTGCAGGAGCAATAGATAATCCTTTTAACAAAAATCTTACAGGATATAGGTATCCAGAATTAGCATTTGTATTTGACCTTGATTTTAAATATATAAAAACGATATCTCCATATAGATATGAAAATTTTGATGAAGTTGCTGAAAGTCAAAAATGGATTTTAGACTATACAGATGCCCCAGATACATTTAAGGTAAACTCTCTTTTATTTAGGTCAGATCAATTTACTAAAAACCATGATGGGAAGCATATATTATTTTCTGGTTGCTCGAATACCTATGGCTATAGTTTATACAATAAAGAAATTTGGCCCTGGTTATTATATAATAAAATAAAAGAAAAAGAAAAAGTGTCTGGTTATTATAATTTAGCAATTCCAGGAACTGGTGTTTTTGAAATTGTTACAAATATTTTTAAATATATCAATAAATATACAAAGCCAGATGTAATATTTATAAATCTACCTCATGTAGGCAGATTCTATTCATTATTAGAAGTATCTAGAGAAGAAAATAATGTAAAATTTGCTTCAGAATTTAATTTAAAGCAATTAATAAGAAATCCAAATATAGGAGTGTATTACAATTCAATTTATAATTATGCGAAAAATGAAAAAGATGGTGATGAGACATCACATGCTGCTGTTATTGAAAAATATATCAATGTTTATCAATACTTAATGATGTTAGAAATATTTTGTAAATTAAACAACATACAGTTATACATATATTCGCACAATACCTTTTCAAATTTTATTTTAAGTCAGGTAGATCTGTCATCTTTTAGTATTATGGAAAAAGATTTAGATAATGGAAGGGGATTTTTTAAATTAGTGCAAGAATATATTTCAAATAATAAAGATGATAAATTTGCGCTAACTGGAAGAGATGGAGTACATGGAGGAACAGGATATCATCATGCATGGGCCTCTCTAGCCTATGATTGGTATGCATCAAATAATTATGTCAACTGAAGAAGATTTAATTAAGCATTTAGACGAAATAAATATTGTCGTAGGAGAATATTTAAAAGGTAATGATGCAACAAAAATATCTAAAGATCTTGCAATACCTAGGACTCGTGTAGTACAGCATATTAATGAGTGGAAGGTCATGGCATCTGCAAATGATGCTATTCGTGCTCGTGCCAAGGAGGCCCTTGCAGTAGCAGATACTCATTATAATAAACTTATTGCAAAATCATATGAGGTTATTGATGAAGCATCGCTCAATAATAATCTTAGTGCAAAAACACAAGCAATTAAATTAGTTATGGATATTGAATCTAAAAGAATTGATATGCTACAAAAGGCTGGTCTATTAGAAAATAAAGAACTTGCAGAAGAAATGCTTCAAATTGAAAAGAAGCAAGAAGTATTGATGGCAATTCTTCGTGATATAGCATCAGAGTATCCACAGATTCGTGATGAGATTATGCGTAGACTTTCAGAAGTTGCCAAGAAAGATGAAGTGATTACAATTGTCCATGATGTTTGATGATTTTCTTGAGGCATTAAAAGATAATCATTTTGAAGAAACTCCAGTAGATGCAAAGACATTTGTTGAGTCCCCAGATTATTTAGGGCAGCCAGGACTTTCAGATATCCAGTATGACATTGTTCAGGCAATGAGTCAGATTTATCGTAAAGAAGACTTACAACAATTAATGGGAGAGGAAGATGGTGCAAGATACTATGAAAAATACACAAAGAACGAAATTATTCTTCAACTTGGGAAGGGTAGTGGGAAGGACTTCACCTCTACTGTTGCTTGTGCTTATATTGTCTATAAGTTATTATGTCTCAAAGATCCTGCAAGATATTTCGGAAAACCAAGTGGAGATGCAATAGATCTTATTAATGTTGCTATCAACGCACAACAGGCAAAGAATGTTTTCTTTAAAGGATTTAAGACTAAGATTGAAAAGTCACCTTGGTTTGCTGGCAAGTATGAAGCAAAGGTAGACTCAATAGGATTTGATAAATCAATTACAGTTTACTCTGGTCACTCAGAAAGAGAATCGCATGAAGGTTTAAATCTTTTGTTAGCAGTTCTTGATGAGATTTCTGGTTTCGCATCTGAAGTTGCAACTGGTAATGAGCAAGGAAAGACTGCTGACAATATATATAAAGCATTTCGTGGTTCTGTAGATTCCCGCTTCCCCGATCTTGGTAAAGTGGTTTTGCTTTCATTCCCTCGCTACAATGGAGATTTTATTTCTGAGCGGTATGAAGCAGTAATTGCTGATAAAGAAGTTGTATCAAAGAATCATAAGTTTATTATTAATCCACTACTGCCAGAAGACGACAAAGACAATTGGTTTGAGATATCATGGGACGAAGATCATATCAAGTCATATAAATATCCTGGAGTATTTGCACTCAAGCGTCCAACATGGGAAGTAAATCCTACTCGAAAAATAGATGACTTTAAGATTGCTTTTATGACAGACCTTGGTGATGCTATGATGCGTTTTGCCTGTGTTCCCACCTATGCTTCTGATGCATTTTTTAAACAAGCAGATAAAGTTCGTGCCTGTATGACAATAAGAAATCCTCTGGATCAATTCAGAAGATTTGAAGAAAACTTTAAGCCAGATCCAGAAAAGGTTTATTATGTTCATGCTGACCTTGCACAAAAGCATGACAAGTGTGCCATAGCCATTGCACATGTTGAGAAGTGGGTAAATGTTCAAGTAATAAAAGATTATGAGCAGATATCTCCTATTGTTGTTGTTGATGCAGTGGCCTGGTGGGAACCAAAGGTAGAGGGGCCAGTAAACCTATCTGAAGTAAAGCAGTGGATACAAAATCTACGCAGACTAGGATTTAATATAGGATTAGTTACATTTGATCGTTGGCAATCATTTGATATTCAGAATGAATTACAGGCAGTAGGCATACGAACAGAAACAGTATCTGTAGCAAAGAAACATTATGAGGATATGGCAATGCTTGTATATGAACAAAGATTAGTAATGCCTGCTATAGAACTTTTGTTTGAAGAATTAACAGAATTAAAGATTATGAAAAATGATAAGGTAGATCACCCACGCAAGAAATCTAAGGACTTGGCAGACGCAGTTTGCGGTTCTATCTTTGGTGCGATATCATATACTCCAAGGGATAAAAACCTTGAAGTTGATGTTCACACTTTTCGTGGACAGCCTCGTAGAGTTGACACATTGCCAGACAATGTGATACACTATAAACCTAGTCAAATAGAAGAAATAAATGACTATTTGGATAGACTAAAAACAATATAAATAAAATGAATAATAAAAGGAGAAAAATGAATTCATTTAAGAAGATTGCTCTTGCCGTGGTTGCAGCCATGACATTGGGCACACTCGTAGTGACACCTGCAAGTGCCAATACCGTTTCTGTAGACGTAACAACAGAAATTTCTGGCGCAGGTACTGCAGCCTCACCATTCACAG
>Ga0315904_10000369_pt1 | contig 70732 bp, 61 predicted proteins | sample LakEriMetagenome_6_FD_203529 | JGI IMG/M metagenome (GOLD analysis project Ga0315904, IMG submission 203529) | Freshwater fungal communities from buoy surface, Lake Erie, Ohio, United States - Buoy 12 MA120 | ecosystem: Environmental > Aquatic > Freshwater > Lake | place: USA: Lake Erie, Ohio...
GTTGTAATTTCACGACCGTAATGAATCAAGCTGCAACTCCCATCGAATTTCGTTCCGATACCTTTACCAAACCCTCCGAAGCCATGTTGCAAGCCATGTTTGCCGCCAAAGTTGGTGATGACGTGTTTGGGGAAGACGTTACTGTGAATGCCTTGGAGCGCAGTGTGGCAGAATTTTTTGGGATGGAAGCGGGATTGTTTTGTCCGTCGGGCACAATGACAAACCAAATCGCCATTCAGGTGCATACCCAGCCGGGCGATGAGGTGATTTGCGAGGCGGGTTCTCACGTTTATTTCTACGAAGGCGGTGGCATCGCCAAGAATTCTGGCGCGCAGGTGAGGTTGGTGCAGGGGTCTTATGGACAAATAACGGCTGAGCAGATTTTGCCTGTGATTAACCCGGACGATGTGCATCGCGCAAGAACTCGTTTGGTAAGTTTGGAAAATACCTGCAATCGCGGGGGAGGCAGTTGTTATAATTTGGCGGAAATCGCAAAAATTCGTTCTTTGTGCGATGCGCATGGACTCGGACTTCACTTGGATGGGGCTAGACTGATGAACGCCATCGTGGCGAACCAAGAAAATCCGAAAGAGTATGGAAAGATGTTTCACAGTATATCGCTGTGTTTGAGCAAAGGTTTGGGAGCGCCGGTTGGGAGTGTGCTTCTGGGCGATGCGGCGTTTATCAAACAGGCACGCAGGGTGCGGAAAGTGATGGGTGGCGGGATGCGACAGGCGGGGTATTTGGCGGCGGCCGGACTCTTTGCGATGGAACACAACATCAATCGTTTGGCTGAAGATCATGCACATGCGAAGTTGTTGGCATCGGCTTTGGCGGACTGCTCATGGGTGGGCGAAATCTTCCCGGTGGAAACCAATATTGTGATTTTTGAGGTGGCATCGCCCAAAACCGTTGCAGAAACCGTTGCCGCATTGTCAGCGCCAAACATCCGTGTATCGGCCATGTCTGACAAACATATTCGTATGGTGACGCACTTAGACGTTACTCCTGCAATGATTCAGCGTACTATAGATGTGTTGAAGAATATCTGAGTTCGGGGATTCTCACTTTAGATGTTGACCATCTGCTGCTGTATCGTGCTGATCAGTGTCGGTGACAAATGGTGTTGGTAAGCCAAATCCGACCATAGCGATCGTGATTCTAGAATTTCTTGTATGGTCTGTTCTGCCTGTTCGATGCTAAAAGTGTCAGCAATTTTCAACAGGTCTTTTCGTGAGATTTGCTCTCGTTTTCCGCCGATGGAAAGGGCCCGACTCACCTTGTGAAACTTCAACTTTGGATTGAGGGCGTAGGTGAGGTCATAGGCCGGCGACAGATGCCATTGGTCCGTTTCGGGATGATGCGTAAAACTGTGGTTTTTCAAATGGTCATCGATGTTGTTAAACACCACGTTAAAAACCAACCGCCTGAAAAGCTGTTGCAGTTCGTTGAGCGGTATTTTTAGGGCCATCGCCAACTTGAACAGATTTTCATAACTGCTATCCTCCGGATTCTGATAGTCCCAGCCGGTCAGTCCGGATGCCGTAAGTACATGCTGTTTTTGGTTGTTTTGTCGGTCGAAGCGATGCGTGGCGAAGTGCTGCCCCTCCCAAAGTTCGCAATGCATCATGTCAATGCCCAGTTTTTGGGCGATGTTGGCGTAGATGAATTCAATGGTTTCCTTCGGATGCGAGGGGTCGTTTTCGAGATTGAGCTTCACCAAAAAGTAATCATGATGCGGTCCATAAAGCAGATCACCTGGCATGATTTGGTTTGTTTTGCGATGTCGAGCAACCAATATTTTTGGACGCATCCCACCTGCCGATGTTCCGATGCGAAATAGATTCAAAAGTCCTTCTGTATTGGCAATTTCGGGTATCAATGATTCTTTCTCAGCCAATATTTCTTTGAGCAATTGTGCCATTTCGGCGATGCGAAAACTGCTTGGTTCGATCATGGTTATGGCCGGCTCGTACTCCCAGGCACCCATGCCTCGCTGACCTACATATGTCAGTTGCTCCAGGGCGTTCAACTGTATTGGTTTGCCCTGTGCGTTTAGCCATGATTGAAAAAGGTGGTTTCCGAAAACATCAGGCAGAGAGTCTGCAAACATGGGAGGCAACCCTCGAAAGGCCTTTCCTTCGAACTGTGGGAAGGATTGTATTTCAGGGGTGCGTTTGATGATGAACGGCAGGATTTTGCTATTGTTTTTGGCTAGATAATCAGGGCTGTACTGAAAATAACTGCAGCGTTTGTCGTTGTCGTATCCCAACCGACCGATTTCGTCTCCGAAGAGTTTGATATTTAGGATATCGCCCATGGCTTAATAGAAGGATGGGATGGGATTGTGGGGTTGTGATTTCTCTAGCGACTGAAGTCCTTGGTGGATTTCATTGAGTAAGTCAAAGTGATACGCCACTTTTAGCAGATTGTCGATCGTGGAATTTTTTCCCATTTCGATATTCTGAATGGTGCTTCTCGACAGATTGAGTAGGGTGGCGAGCTCGTCTCGGGATAGCTTTTGCGCCTCTCGTTTCTCCCGACAAATCTTGCCGATACTCAGTTTGATGTCCTTGATGGTGACGATTTCGAATAGCATTTTAACTATTATATTGGTTAAATATATTCAAATATAGTATAAATAACCATTATAATAGTTTTTTGAGTGATTTTAATCAGTATTTGTTAAGTGAAAATTACTGGTGAAAATTACAGGGGAAATTTACTCGGTGCGATTCCGCAATTCCGCTTATCCGTGCTTGCGCAACTTCAAAATCACCATCTTACTGGTAGGTGTATTGCTCTTGTCGGCCACAGAATCAATCGGTACCAAAATGTTGGCCTCAGGGAAGTACGTCGCGGCGCAACCCAACGGAATATTGAAGCTCAAAATGATGAATTTCTTTGCCACACGCTCCACACCGCCATGGAAATTGTATAAATCAACCAATTCGCCAGCCTCAAAACCCAATTTCTTGATGTCCTTGGGGTTCATGAAAATCACACGACGTTCATTCTCCACCCCGCGATATCGATCGTTTAAGCCATAAATGGTGGTGTTGAACTGGTCATGACTTCTGATGGTCATCATCATCAATTCATCGTCCGCCACGGTAATCGCCACGGGCGTTGCCACATTGAAATTGGCTTTGCCATTCAGAGTATTCCACTTTCCGTCGCGGGCAGAGTTGGGTAAATAAAACCCACCCATTTCACGCGCACGCTCATTGTAATTATCAAAACCAGGTATGCTTGATTCAATCGCATCGCGAATATGGTCGTAATGAGTAGCATATTTATCCCAAGGAATCACACTTTTACTGCCCAACGTGGCCTTCGCCAAACCAATCACAATCTGGGGTTCGCTGCGAAGATCGCCGGAGACGGGTTTGAGTTTTCCTTTCGACATCTGCACCACGCCCATAGAGTTTTCGCAGGTGATAAACTGGTGTTCGCCGTTGATGATATCGGAATCTGATCGGCCGAAACAGGGGAGGATGATGGCTTCTTTGCCGGTCACCAAATGACTTCGATTCAACTTGGTAGAAACCTGCACGGTGAGATCGCAATTTTGCAATGCCTCGGCCGTGTATTCTGTATCGGGGCTGGCCGACAAGAAGTTTCCACCCATCGCAAAGAACACTCTTGCATCGCCTTTGTGCATCGCGTGGATACAGTCAACCACATCATAGCCGTGGGCTTGTGGCGGGTGAAAACCAAACGCTTTTTCGATGCGATCCAAGAACGCTTGGGGCGGTTTTTCGTAGATGCCCATGGTGCGATCGCCTTGTACATTGGAGTGGCCGCGGACCGGACAAGTGCCAGCGCCTTCCTTGGCAATACTGCCTTTGATGAGCAGTAAATTCACCACTTCTTTGATGGTATCCACCGCGTTTTTGTGCTGCGTGAGACCCATCGCCCAACAAGCAATGATCTTGGTTTTGTCTTTTAGCGCCGCAACCGTTTCATCGATTTGCCATTGTCTGAGGCCGGTTTGTTCGATGAGTTTTTCTAGCGATTGCGCTTCGATATTCTGTTTCCAAGCATCAAATCCTTGGGTGTTGTTGGCAATAAAATTATGATCAAGTACTGTACCGGGCGCCTTCTTTTCCTCTTCGAGCAGCAACTTTTCGATGGCTTGAATCAGCGCCATGTCGCCGTTGAGCTTCACCTGCAAGAAAATATCCGTGAGTCGGGCTTTGATTCCCAACGCGCCTTTCACCGACTGCGGATCAGAGAACGCGATCAGTCCGGTTTCAGGCAAGGGGTTGATAGAAATAATGGTGGCGCCGCACTCCTTCGCTTTTTGCAACGCGCTCAGCATGCGGGGGTGGTTGGTGCCGGGGTTCTGACCGATGATTAGGATGGCTTCGGCCTTGTAAAAATCCTCTAGTTTCACCGAACCTTTTCCGATGCCCACGCTCTCGTTGAGGGCCACACCACTGGATTCGTGACACATATTGGAGCAATCGGGGAGGTTGTTGGTGCCGTATTCGCGGACAAAAAGCTGATACAAAAACGCGGCTTCGTTCGATGTACGTCCGCTGGTATAAAACACCGCATCATCGGGCGATTGGAGTTTATTTAAATGCGATGCGATTTTGCCAAAAGCCTCGTCCCAGCTAATGGGCGTGTAGTGCGATGCACCTGCGGCGAGGTAGACGGGCTCGGCGATCCGACCTTTCTTTCCGATTTCGTAATCGTTGAGCAAGGACAAATCCGCGACGCTATTTTTGGCAAAAAATGAGGCTGTTAAACGTTTGGTGGTGGCTTCGTCGGCCACGGCTTTGGCTCCGTTTTCACAGTATTCTCCGATGGGCGAACGCTCATCATCGGGATCGGGCCAGGCACAACTCGGGCAATCAAATCCGCCTTTTTGGTTAAGTGCAAACAGCGCTTTGGCCCCTCGGGCGAGGTTCATTTCTTTGAGAACGTGCTGGACCGCCACTTTTACACCGGTAATTCCTGCCGCCGATGTGCTCGGTTTATGGAGTCGCAATTTGAGCAGTACCTCCGGATTTTCGGCATGCACTTGTGTGGTTGGCGTATCGTGAGAGGTGTTTTTGGTGTGGTTATGATTGTCCATGTTGAACTCGTAAACTCAAAAATACCAAATTCTTTTGGTGAACCCATAAAATCCTTTTCAACGGGTCGGCTGGGTGTGCATTTGTTTGGATGGAGGGACGATTATTTTTCCCGCATCAAATCGAGTTCTACCTCTATATTTAGCGCAGTGCTTGAGGGTTGGTCCGATGAAAAAGCGATGCGATGTTTGGGCGTTTCCATCCAGATTTCGCGGGTGTTTTGGGCCAATGCAATGATATATTTTTGATCGATAAAATGGGCTTCTGATTTCGCTTGATTGCCAATTTGCAGCACAAAAGTTAGGGTTTGCGTGGGGAAGGGGAGATGATTTTCCAAGGATTCGCCATTCAACAGTTGGGCAAGTTCGTTTTCCTGAATTCGGAATCGGATTTGGTTGTCTTTGATGCGAATTTTCATGGTTCTTTCTTCCGTGGTTGCCTTGTCCGGGGTTCGATTTTTCTTACGGGTCAGTCCTTGGAATTGGTTTCCACCCGTTGACTGTGCGTATAAATATTACACCGTTCGCCGCGCAAAAATCCCACGAGTGTGATGCCCATGTCTTCGGCAAGGTCTATTGCAAGACTCGATGGGGCTCCCACCGCAGCAATCATTCTTATTCCCGCCATGGCCGCTTTTTGGACCAGTTCAAAGGAAATTCTGCCACTCAGCAAAAGGATGTGATTGCACAAAGGGATTTGATCTGCTGCTTCGGGGGTCGACAGTACGAAATGACCTATGAGTTTGTCGAGCGCGTTGTGACGGCCCACGTCCTCGGAGGTGTGGATCAGTTTTCCGCCCAAATCAAAGAGTCCGCAGCCGTGAATTCCGCCGGTTTGGTCAAAGTTCGATTGCTCGGACCGCAAAATATCGGGCAGGGTATAGAGAATATTCGGTTCGATTTTCCATTGGGTTTTCGGCAGTTCGATGTTGCACTGCTGTTCCAAGGCTTCGATGGATGTTTTGCCGCATACACCGCAGCTTGACGTGGTGTAAAAATGCCGTTCCAGTTTCACCAAATCCACCGAAACGTGGGGTTTTAGCTTTGCGATGATTACATTTCCGTTGGGGTCGTTTCCTGTCGTGATGTGATCCAAATCTTGTTGGCTTCTGATGATGCCCTCTGAGAAAAGGAATCCCACGGCGAGGTTGACATCGTTTCCGGGGGTTCGCATAGTAATCGACAGCGGTTTTTCGATGGACGATGCGGCCGTTAATTCAACTTCTGATTCAGAGTCTGAATCGGCTTGTGAATTTTGACTAGGCAATGGGCCAATGATGAGCTTGATTTCCAATGGCTCTTCAACCACCACGAAATCAGGCTGGGTCAGTGCTTTAGAACCATCCAAACGTTGAATTTCTGTGGGGGATATGCTGAATTTGTCGCTCATTGATCGAAGCTTCTCAGGGTTTGCAATGTTTGGATATCGGTGGGCAAGATACAAGGATTATGGGTTTGCACAAACTGCTGCAACGAGGAACTCTCTTTCGCGAATTCAGGGACTTGCTGAAGGATTTTAGCGGGGTAATATGCCACCAAGGGTTCCAAAAACTGTGTGATGTGGTTTTGATAACAGCAGATCCGATTTTGGGTTTGTCCAACGGCGACCACATTCTCCAATGTTTCTTGGGTCATGTTTTGATAATCGCAACCCAAAACAAGCAGTCCATCAACCGGTATTTCCGCTGGCAAATTTTGCAGTTGATCAATGCCCATATGCGCTAAACAACTCAGCAACCCGGTAAGTGGACCTTTGTCTGAGTATTCATTATTGTCAAAAACCTCCCTAAGCCAGGTGGGTTGTTCGGCCAGGTTCGACATCAGATATTGATTCTCACGGCACGAAACAAACACCGTTTCGCAAAAGTTTTTCAGGAGCTCCGCAGCATGGAAAAATGCCGGCTTCCCGTGGATGGATATCAAGGCTTTGTCGTGGCCCATCCTCCTGCTTTCACCCCCTGCCAATACCAAACCTGCAATCACCGATGTCTCTTTAGTTGTTATTACTTTGTTGCGGCATCGGCCTTTGCCTTCGCTTGTTTGATCATTTCATCGGTTCGATTTTTGGCCGCCAACTCAACTTGGTCCGCTTTATCGTTCAAGGAAGATTCCAATTGATCCGCCTTTTGGTTGCCTTTGGCCTCGGTTTGATCCGCCAATTTATATCCTTCACCCTTGGCTTCTGTAGCTTTTTTATCCGCTTCTTTGAGCAGTTTTTCAGCGGCTACTTTGGTCAATTTCTTTTGGATTGGGTCTTTTGCCGCCGCCACAAGGGCATCCGCTTCTTTTTTGGCTTTCTCCATGGCCATGGTATAGGCTTTGTCGGTTTCAGACCTCTGTTTTGCTGCCAGATCTTTGGCCTCAGTACGCATTTTATCGGCCGTCTCTTTTCCGTTCGATCTCAATAGGTCTGCTTTTTCCTTTGCCTCTTTCAGTATGTCGGCTACCTGTTTGTTGATGGCCTCAAACGCTTTGTCTTTCAGCTGGGCAATCACAGGCGCCGCTGCTTCTTTGAGTGCGCCTTTCCAACCCACAGTGAGTTTGGGGTTTTTCATGTCGCCAGTAATCGTGAATGGCAACTTCCTGCCTTTGGCCATCAAGGTGCCTCCCAAGTGTAATTGTTTGCTCAGGTCGACATAGCCACCCAATTTCATTTGACATTCTTTGGGAAGGTTCACGCCAATGGAATCCTTTAATTTAAACTGTCCGTTTTCTATCAAAAAACCGGCTTTGGTGGGTTTCAACGACATTTTATCAGCAGCGCCCCATTGCAATTGTTTGGCGGCTTCGCCCATCCACGAAGGGACGTCTAAGTTGCCGCTAAACAAATTGAACAATCCTCCGGCGGTGAGTGTCGCCAAATCCATGTCCATATTGGGTTTCAACTGCATGCCCATTTGCGTTTCGATATTCGCCAAACCTTGGATTCTGCCCACGATGGGTGCATATTCTTTCACCAGCGAAAGGGTGGTGGCCAAATTGGCTGGGTTTACATTCAAAATATTGAATCCCCCTTTCACGGTGGGTTTCCCGCCGATGGGGTTGGTGTACGACAATGATGCAATTTCCACACGAGCGCCAAAAATGGATGCTGCCAAAGGATTTACATTGAGGATGCCATCTTTGATTTCGGCTTTTGCCGTGACTTGCTGCATGTCGTAGTCTTCGTAAATCAACCGACCGGCGTTCATGTTGAACATCAAATCCAAGTTATCGGGGATGCGGGGCGATTCGCTGGCCGCTGTATTGTTGCCATCAGATTTTTCGCCCTCGGTCGCTGCGGGTGCTTCGCTTGAAGACATTGCCGACATCCATTCGTTTAGGTCGATGCTTTTGCTATTGATTACCAACTGCCCTTTGAGCGTTTCATCGTTGAGGTAATAACCCAACATGTTTTGCAATTTTCCGTTCAGGCTCATGGCGGATTTTCCATACTGAATCCCATCGCCCACCACGACAAAATCACTAGGACTTACGCTCATCGATAGCGATTTCATCGATAGGGGTAGTGTCCCGGCAGCATTGTATTTGATTTGATTCAAGGCGATGTCTCCGCTTGCCTTAAGATCGTTGAATTGCTCCTCTGCGATGTTCTCTTTTGCAAGCGCGCTATAATGTCCGTCAAACGCAAAATGGGCTTTCACCTCGCCCGAAATATCCGTCCCCGATTCCAATGGAATTAGCTTTTTCCATTCGTCCAAATGCAGATCGATATCAATCTTTCCCTTAGCGTAAGGGTTGCTAATCGGCGTTTTCATGTCGAGTTCAACAGAAATCGGATCGCCACCCAAATTGGCACTCAATGGCGCAATTACTAGATGTGTATTATATGGATTGCCATCGGTATTGTCCATCAATAAGTTAAGTTTGATGCTGCTTGCGCTGGCGGGCATTCCGGGGTATTGGAAACCTGCCTTGTCGACATTTAACTCCGCGTGTGTTGATGGCATTCGCATATCGTCCATGATCCCTTTCATCAGGAACACGAGTTTCAAACTGCCCGATGCTTTTACGTCGGCGAAATTCTCTGTATAACAGCCTGGAACAACGCTGAGGAATGATTTGAAATCACTGTTGGGCGTGCGCACATCGATGTCCATATCCATGTCCTTTTCACGCATTTCTATCCATCCCTTGGCTTGTAGTGGCAACGCATTGATTTTGAATTCGTTGTCGGCAAACCCAAACCGCATTTTCTTCAAATCCATGTCGATGTTGGTGTTCGCATCAATTTTGGCTTTGCTCAGCATCGTCAGTCCACCATACGACATTGTAAACTGATCGATTAGCAGATCGTTTTTGAGTGTAAAAATCTCATCGGCAAAATCCCCATTGGCGTGCCAGTTGAGGCCGTTGCTGGTGATTTCGAAGTCCATGGAATGGTCCACGTAATGCAATAGGGTATTTTCGATAGACAAATCGTTTATTTTGATGGCAATGGGTGTCGCTCCGGTGTCTTGGGGTGCAGTTCCGGCGGTAGTATCGGGTTTCGAGATATCGAAGTTGGCTGCTCCGCTCTTCAAAAAGATGATTTGCGCTCTTGCGTCTGAGATCGCAATTTTTCGAATCACAACGGTTTCGCCTTTCCAAACGGAGGCAAGGTCGAGGACCAGTCGAATGCTCTTCGCATCGATCAAAGTATCTTGGGCAAAGGAGTCCACGCCCACCACTTTTACATTGTCGATACCGAGGCTAAGGTTAGGGAAATTGCGGAGTAGGCTCAGGGAAACATCGTCGTTGAAACTCACCTTTGCATTCAGGCTTTTATTGGCGGCTTCTTTAACAGCGCTTACAATTTTGCCTTTAAACAAAAACGGAAGGATGAAAAGTAGGGCGATGATGGCTCCAAGGCAGATGCCGGTGATTTTAGCGATTTTTTTGAAATTCATGTGTAAGCAGTAATACAAAAATAATCAATGAGGTCGGTTCATAAACGTATTTACTCGTTTAACGGCATTCTTCCTCACGTCCAAATAGAACAAATTGATGTCGCCGATGTGGTAGTTCGGATCCGTATAAAATCTACTTCCGGGAAATTTTGGCTTGGTAATCCATAAAATGCCGCCGTGAACTTGGGCGTCGCAAATTTGGGGCAAGGTATTTGAAAAGGGTCTCAGAACGGCTCCGGCTTGCTTTGATTTGTCTATGTATTCTTCGTTGAGTTCCCAGCTGATCGGATTCACACAAACGGCGCGTTCCAATGCCAATGGGTAATAAGGCGGTACATAACCTCGCTGATAAGTGCTCCAACTCACAAAACAACCTGTGGCAGAATCGTTGGTGCATGGCGGGAGACCAGGTAGTGAATCTGTTGGTACTGGCATCCCAATTAAGTAGGTAACCACCAATTGTTGCTGTAAAGGAGTGCCTAAAATGTGTTCCTTGATGATGCGGGCCGCGTGAATTGTTCCCTGACTGTGCGATGCGATGATGATGGGTCGGCCCTGGTTCCAGTGCTTTAGGTAGTACAAAAATGCCTGTTCCACATCGTTGTAGGCCGTATCGAGTGCGGCTTTTTTATCGTCTTTATTGGGTGTGAGAAATACCGAATAATGGGCCTGACGGTACCTGGGTGCGTATATTTTCCCGGCGGCGTTGAAAGCGGAGGCTTGGAATCGAATTGGACTTTTGTCGACCACTTTGTTGAGTTCTGCATCGCGCAAATCTTGATTCCAAAGGAATTCAGTTTCAGGCTTATCGGTATAGGTGGTTGGATGGATAAAGAACACGTCGGCCGGGGCATTTTCTTGGTTGTTTTTTAAGCCCCGCGGACAATCATCGGAAGGATCTTTTTTGGTGGGAAGGGCACTCCAGTGCTCAAGATGGGCGTAATTGGGTGCGGGCGGACAAGGAGAAGCTGAAAAACGTGTGGGGTTGCAATATCTCTGTGCATTTGCGAGGGGTGCATAGAGGAATCCGAAACTGAGTAGGGCAAATATTCTATTTGACATATTAAAACGGAGCGAGTTTTTATTTATATTCGTTCAAAAATAACACTATGTATACTGGTTTGGTTCACATGCACAATTTGTTGCGCTGGGTGATAGTTATCACCTTGATTTTGTCGTTGATAAACGCCTTTAAAGGCAAAAATGGAAAAGAAACCCTAATTATGATGATTTCATCCCACGTGATGCTGCTGATCGGTTTGATTCAGTGGTTTGGCGGGGATTGGGGCCTAAAACAAATCAAGAATTTGGGTATGGGTGAGGCGATGAAAAACGCAGCGATAAGATTTTTTGCCGTAGAACACTCGTTGATGATGGTGATTGCAGTGGTTTTGATCACGATCGGACATCGTTCGGCGAAAGCGGCGAAGCCCAATACCAAATGGTTTTTGTTGGCGGCGTTGATTATCATCCTATTGATGATGCCAGGACCTTGGAAGTCAGATCCAGCCTTGCAGCGCGGATTGTTCCCGGGCATGTAAGGGAGAGCATTTGTTGCTTCATCTTGGCAACATTTTTGATTACTTTTTAGCCCTATGAAATTTACCATCAAACAATCACTCTTATTGGGTTCCACCCTGCTTTTTTTGTCGTTGATATTTGGTTATGCCGGCGCCTGGCTTTACAATTCCAATGTGTTAAACCGCCCATCTCATGGTCTGCAAATTGCCGGTGATGTGTCGATGAATCGTTCTGGAGTGCGGGCGATTTCAGCGAATGGCGACATGCCCTCGGGCTTTGAACAAGCTTCTGCCTCAGCAACGCCGTCGGTGGTCTTCATCAAAACAGTGAGTACAGTGCAATACGATAGTCCTTTGAGCGGCTTGTTCTGGGATTTCGACCCCTTCGGTTCTCGTGGTCAGGCCGCAAGCACCGGTTCGGGTGTGATCGTGAGCAAAGACGGTTACATCGTCACCAATAACCATGTGATTCAAGGGGCTGATAAAATTACTGTCGTGCTGAATAAGCTCAAAAACGAATATACAGCGAGGGTGATCGGGACCGACCCTAGTTCTGATTTGGCGGTTTTGAAGATTGAGGCGAATGATCTGCCGGCGGTGGCTTTCGCAAATTCCGATTTGGTGAAAGTGGGTGAGTGGGTGTTGGCTGTGGGGAATCCTTTTAATCTAACCAGTACTGTAACAGCAGGTATTGTGAGTGCCAAAGGCCGAAATATCAATCTCGTAAAGAATCAGTTTCCCATAGAGAGTTTTATTCAGACCGATGCGGCCATCAACCCAGGGAATTCTGGGGGTGCGCTGGTGAATCTTCGCGGCGAATTGGTGGGTATTAACACAGCGATCCAAAGCAATACCGGTAGCTATTCGGGGTATGGTTTTGCGATTCCAGCCAATATCGTCATGAAAGTTGTCGCCGATTTGATGGACAACGGCGTGGTTTTGCGTGCTTTCTCGGGGATGACGGTCGGCGAGGCGAGTTCGGATGAACTGAAGCGCTATGGTTTGAGTAACGATGCGGTGAAGGTGTTGGACCTGCTTGAGGATGGACCTGCGGCCAAGTCTGGCTTGCAAATTGGCGATGTGATCACCCACATGGGCGGCGTTTTTGTGGATGGAAAACCGATGTTTGATGAGCATTTGGCTTACAAACGACCTGGACAAGATTTGGACTTGACGGTGCTTCGCGCAGGCAAAACCCTCACGGTGAAACTGGTGTTGATTGGCAAAACCGAGAATCAGGCGTTGTTGATGAAGGGCGCGGTGAATAGCAAATTGCTGGGTGCGGATTTTCAGCCATTGGGGGAGACGGATAGGGTGAAACTGGGTCTCACATCCGGCATCCGATTGATTAATATACAGCGGGGGAAGACCATCGCTCAAATGGGCCTCGGCGAAGGCTTCGTGGTGGTGAAATTCAACGGGAAATCATATGCGGAGCCCGAAGAGTTGATTTCGGCCATGGAAGCGGCTCGGGGTCGGATCGAAATCGTGGGGAAAGACCGCAACGGCAGCAACCAGAGCTTTAGCTTTTATAGTTATTGAGTTCGTCACAACGCAAAAGAATATCTTTGCAGTATGAACCCTGCAATTCCGAATTTACATTTTGCCGATTCTAACCGCTTTTTTGTGATGGCGGGACCTTGTGCCATCGAAGGCCGCGATATGGCTTTTGAAATCGCGGAGCATTTGGTGGGCGTGAGTGAGCGCTTGCAGCTGCCGCTGATTTTCAAAGGCAGTTACCGCAAGGCAAATCGTTCTAGGATGGATTCGTTTACGGGCATCGGCGATGAGAAAGCACTGCAAATTTTGGCCGATGTCGGAGCGCATTTTGGGATTCCTATGGTGACCGATATTCATGAATCTCATGAAGCGGCGATGGCGGCGGAGTATGTGGATGTGTTGCAGATTCCAGCGTTTTTATTCCGTCAGACAGAGTTGCTCGCGGCAGCAGCGAGAACCGGAAAATGGGTCAATATCAAAAAGGGTCAGTTTGCCGGCTCCGATGCCATGAAACATGCCATGCAGAAATGCATTGATTGCGGGAATGACCGTGTGATGCTCACCGACCGTGGAAATATGTTTGGTTACGGCGATATGGTCGTGGATTTTCGAAATATTCCTCAGATGCAGCAGTTCGGCGCACCAGTGATTATGGATATCACACACAGTTTACAGCAGCCCAATCAGAGTAGCGGCGTAACGGGTGGAAAGCCTGAACTAATCGAAACGATTGCCAAAGCGGCGATTGCTGTGGGTTGCGATGGCTTGTTCATCGAAACGCATCCGGATCCTTCTGTTGCCAAAAGCGATGGCGCCAATATGTTGCCATTGAATCAGTTTGAAGCGCTGATGCAGAAATTGATCCGCGTCCGCGAATCAATTTTGTAATTACTACTTCTTCTTCTTCTTATCCTCCTGCTTGTCGGCTGGGGCAGCGTCTCCATCGGCGGGAGCAGCAGCATCACCTTCAGCACCCGGCTTCGCCTTAACTGGACGGGCTGGTCTTGCTGGACGTTCTTTCTTAGGCGCCTTCTTTGGAATCAAAATGTACTCGGCATCTGTCAAATAAGATTCAGACTTGAACACCTTGAAGAAGCTCTTACCCAATGTAGGCTGATCTACTTTGTCGGTGATCTGGAATGTGATGTTATTGATGACATATCCGTTGATCTCCAATTTGTTGATCATGAACTTGTTGCTTGGCAACTTAGTTTTACCCACCTTCAATTTTTCACCTTCCAAGAAATCTTTCTTGCTGATCAACTTCTCTTTGTACCACTGAGCAGCCACTTCCAAAGGAACCGCAGTGAATTTGCCGTTAAAGTCAAACGCAAATGCCGTTGGGTCTTTGTCCAATACCATCGCGCTGATGGTTGGCTTACCCGCATTGTTACCTAATTTGGCATGAACGGCGTAAGAAATGTCTAAACCAGATCCGGCAACAGGGGCGTCAGCCGCTTTCTTCGCCTTTTCAGCACTGTCTTTTTCTTGCTTGCCGATGTTGGTGTTATTGATATCGACATCCTGATTCACGATTGCGCGAGAGATCTGTCCTTCAAATCCGAAACGAACCGTTGTTCTACGGTTTTGTTGATGCTGGAATTCATCACAAGCAACAAACGGCTTCTCATTCACGAACTTGATTTCAGAAGGCTTGTAGCGCTCGTAGTAACTTTTAACAACGTTACCAGCGGCATCCTTTTCAATCACCATCTTCTTGGTTTTGCCTTCGATATAAGGGGTAAGACCTGCTACTTCGCCGCCTTCACACTTACAATCGTTGATCAACTGCATTTCACCGTAACCACGAGCCACAATACGTGAAGAATCAATTTTCCACGTTTTCATCAAGTAGGTACGGGCACTGTCGGCACGACGTTGAGCCAATTTAACGTTATAATCATAGCTAGAACGACAGTCAGTATGAGAACCCAATTCCGTAATCAATTTAGGGTAACGCATCAACACTGTCTGAGCGAAAGTATCCAAAACGCGGGCTGCATCGCTACGAATGAATGCTTTGTCCAAGTCGTAGAAGATCGGAAGGGTAATCACCTTCTCCAATGGGTTTTCCAAACAGAAATCTTGCACCAACTCCGTGCTTAAACGGATACCATAAGTGGTTTTTTGGGCTGGTTCTGCTTCAAAGTAGTATTTCTCTGGATATTTCGAGAAGATCTCGTAGTTGGTCTTTTCACGCAATTTAGCGGTGTAAACCCCTTGATCATCAGCCTTCAATACCATTTTGGTGGTGTCGCGATCGTTGGTCAAAATCACCGTTGCACCGGCCAAAGGCTTCTTGGTGTTACAATCAGTGATGATACCGCGAATCGTGATAATAATAGGAGTAATATCGAACGAGTAAATATCGTCGTTGTTCTTTTTGTCGCCACGATTACTGCTAAAGTATCCTTTGTTGGCATTGCCTTCAAAGAAAGTGATACCGAAGTCGTCACCGCCTGAGTTGATAGGCTCACGCATGTTTTCACGCTCTCTCCAAACACCAATTTCGTCTGTAGGCTCGGCGTTGTTGATATCCAAACCACCCAAAGTAGCCCATCCGTCCGACGACCAATACAATTTGTTGTCGTGCTGATTGAAGTAAGGATAGTACTCGTTTCCGCGGGTGTTGATGTCTGGTCCTAAGTTGATAGGATTTCCCCAAGACTTTGAACGTTTGCTGTAGGTCACGGCCCAAATATCAAAGCCACCCAAACCACCTTCGCGGTTGGATGAGAAGTACAATGTCTTGCCGTCCGGGCTCAAAGCGGGGTGACCGTATGTGTGAGCGGTGTCTTCTTTACAGAATTCCAATGGCTCGCCCATAATCCATTCTGGACCTACTTTTTTGAGTTCGTAGATGGCGCATTTTTCTGATTTGCCTTTTTCACGGTGTCCGCACTGGGTGACATACATCGTGCTGAAACGGCTATCGAAAGTCATCGGACCGTCGTTGGCTTTGGTACTAATTTTATCGGTTTTGTCTTTGTAAATTGCGGGTCCCCACTTTTCTTTTCCTTTTTTACCCGTCTTTTCTACGCTCCAAATATCTGTCCATGTTTCCATGGTTCCTTCGTAGAGGCGCTTGCTGTTTCCACCTTCACGATCCGATACAAAAAACAAGACATCATCTTTTTTACCGGCAATCATTGGCGCCCAGTCGTTGGCTTTTGAGTTGGCGGGTTTGAATTTTTCGACTTCAAATTGAGAACTATCTTCGGTCCATTGCAATGCCAATTCACAACCTTGCTTGCGGACATCGGCGAGGGTATCGCCAGGGACTTCCGCCAAGTAAACGTCGTATGCATCCAAAGCTTCGCGGTATTTTTCCACCTTTTTGAGGAGGTTGGCGCGCATCAACAAAGCTTTGGTGTTTTTTGGGTCAGTTTTAAGGACTTTGTCGTACAAACGAAGTGCTTTGTCGTACTCATCCGAAAGGCGATAGGCTTCAGCGGCAAAGAATATCGCTTCAGATTTTAGCTTTTTGTCCTTGGTGGATTTTGAAAACTCTTCAAAAATGATGGCTGACTGTCGGTAGTAGCCTTGCTTGAACAATTTGTCGGCTTCTTCGAACTTGGGTTTGCAACCGGTTGCATAAAATGCAATGGCAACCAAAACGAGGGTAAAGAGGGAGCTATATTTTGTGCGCATTCGGAATCTTTTGATGTTCATTAGTGAGGTTTCGGGGAAACAGATTGAGTTTAAGATGCTAAATAATGAATTTAAAGGCAAACATCAAAGGAAATACGTAAAAATAACGCCGATTTGATGCTGTGTCGACATTACTGCGCAATCGAAAAAAGTCGTTTTTGCTCTTCTGGAGTATAGGTCCGGCCTAGGAATGGGTGATTAGGTAGTTCTTGTATTTCTTTGATTATAAGTGCTTTGTAATGGCTTTGTTGTTTGAAATATTGGAGCAAATCGATGGCGGGAGAGGCCAAACGCGTGTTAAAACCAAGAATTGCATCAAAAAGGTTTTGTGTAAGTTCTGGTGTTAAAACATTGAGGCGTTTCAGCGCGGCCATTGCATTCGTTCTCGTTCTGAATTCGTAGTAAGGCCCAGTCATGGAAATCAGACTGTTTAAGAAAATTTGGGGCTCATTTTCGGTTCTTTTTCCGTGAAGAGAAACTTCTTGTTTTTTCTGTTGCTCGAGGGCGTCGGTGTAAGCAAGTTCAAAATACTTCACCGTCAGGTTGTGGAGATAACCGGTTTCGTCTTTGATGGCTTCCAGGATATCGCGGTGGCTGATAAATGCGGGTTGATATTGCGTGGATGCCACTATCTCCGTTGATCCCGGGGCAGCCACCTGAGCAGTTGACATCTGTGGCAAATTCCAAAGGCGATTCACCACCAATTCGATGTTGGTATAACTAGAATCCTTAAGTCCTTTCAGGAAAAGTTCTCTATAAGTAGGCTGCAGCGGAAGACGTTCGAATAAAATTTTACGTACCGAAGAATGTTCGCTATTTGCGAACAATTGGATCATTGACCCATTTTGGTCTACACTATTTGTTGATGTGCTTGATGCCAGCTCGCCTTGGTTTGATTTTTCATTGCTATTTGCAGTGAAAACGCCAGGTAAACTGAGCCACTGAGAAGCAATTTCTACCTTCATTTCGCGGAATTCGTTGTTCGGAATATTGGATGTAAGGCCCCAAGTGTTTTTTAGCTCGGTAGGCGATAACCAGCAGATTTCCAATAATGTCGCTTTCCAAGGGTTTGCGGGTGTTTCAGGGAAATCACGCAGAGCCACCAATGCATCGTAGCGGTCGAGCATGTTATTGCCATGCGACAATTGCCAAATCCATTCATCTCTGGATTTTTTCATGTCCAAGGTTTTCAGAAGGTAACTGCCCGCATCAAAAACCACCGTCACCGGCTTCTTGTTAGAAGAAAATTGCATGGTTTCTTGTTGTTCGTCTATCCACAAAGTGCGGACTTCATGACTGCCATCTTCAAACAGCATATCGATATCCACCGGTGCTTTGAACAAGCCAACCACAATATCCTGATTTTGGGTTTGTTTGACGTTGATTTCTAAATCGTATTCAGGGATGAGCACATCCACATTGGGTGTGTTGTTGGAATTGGTCGATGATTTGGCGCGCACATTCCAGTCCACTGCGTAAATTGGTTCGCCACCGCGATGAATCCACTGATCAAAAAACCAATCCATATTGATTCCCGTGGCATCGATGATGGCCTTTTGCAAATCCCAAGTCTCCACCGTTGCAAGTCCATGCCTCATTAAGTAAAGGTTGATGCTTTTGCGATAGTTTTCTTCGCCGAGGACGTGCTGCAACATATATAATACGCTTGCTCCTTTGGGATAATGCCTCGAAGACCCCGCCGCACTATGTCGGACCGGCAATGAATTGGCCTTCCCAGCCGCAATCGCGCCGCGCATCTGATCTCTGAAATACCAAGATTTTTCGTCGTTGCCGTAAATGCTGCCCAAGAACAGACCAGGGTAAAACGTTGCGAAGCTCTCCTGTAACCACTGCTCGCCATCGTGACGGCCGGTGATATAGTCGCCAAACCACTGATGCGTGGCCTCGTGCGCGTTCACTGTAATGTAATTTCGCTCTTGATAACTGCGCTTATCGACCCAGAAAAAGTCGCCAAAAGTGGTGGCCGATGTGTTTTCCATCGCACCAAACATAAAATCCTGAATCATCACCTGCGAATAGGTGATCCATGGGTATTTGATGCCGGTTTCGTTCGACAGGAAATCAATGATTTGCTCGCTGTAACGCGCGGTGGGCTCAATCCTTTCGGGGTGCTCCTTGTAATGCCAAAATTGCATAGGTGTGCCGGCGGGACTCACGGATTTTTTCACGCCATAATCCCCGATGGCCAGCATCAATAGGTATCCCGCGTGCGGATTATTCAACTTGTAATGCCAAGTGTTGTTGGTCTTGATTTTCGTTTTGGACAGCAACGTTCCGTTTGATAAAACTTGGTATTTTTCGTCGAAGGTGATCACGGTTTCAGTAACAAATTTGTCGCTGCGATCATCGATCATCGGAATCCAATAGCGGTTGTCGACGCCCTGACCTTGGGTCCAAATCTGTCGGTGCGTCATTTCGTCCGGACTGCTTATTTCACCGAGGTTCCATCCAATAAAATAGATGCCTTTATTGGGTTTGGCTATATATTCAAAGGTGATTTTATGCTGCATGGATGCGCCATGATTTTGCACATGAATGGGTTGGTAGGGTTCTGATTTCAGGCTTGGGTAAACGACCACACCGGTGGGGATGATTTTGAACGCGAGCGTTTTTCCGTCCATCGATGCATTTAATATGTTGATGCCGGGTGCATCGAAGAAAATCGTATCAATTACACTTTGCAGGGGCTCAAACGTATGCGTGACCTTGCCGAAGACGGTTTTCTTGGGCGCATCAAATGAAACTTCCAATTTCATGTGCAAGACATCTATGTTGCGGTTGCGTTCATGTCCGCCTGCATCCACGTGATAGGCCTGTGTTTCGGGGAATTGGGCTTTGAGGTGTGAACCTGTGAAAAATAATATGGCGAGAAGGGGTAGGTGTTTCCTGTTGATGGCGGCGTTCATTGTGATAGAAGTGGGTTGTGAAGTTAAGGGGCGTGGGTTGTAAAAAAATGTGCAGCGAATATAGTACCGACGGGCCGTGAGAAAAATTCATTGGCATTTTTTGCAAATCTTACTTGCCTATTGGCAAAAAACACCTTATTTTTGCAGTCCTTTTAAGAATCTGAGACGCGAAAGTTGGTAATCAACTACTCACATCAAGGATAAGAACTAGGAAACGGATTGGTAGTTCAGCTGGTTAGAATGCCGCCCTGTCACGGCGGAGGTCGCGGGTTCGAGTCCCGTCCAGTCCGCAAGAAAAACACCTAACCCCTTGATAATCAAGGGGTTTTTTATTTTCAGGACAACATTTGAATCAAGTCAAATTTCTGGAGGCTAGGCAAATAGATGAGCGATCCTAAAAAGGAAAAAATTGATATCTCGAACGCCTCTATGTTGTGCTCTCAATGGGATCAAGGATCAAGTCAAATTTTTACAGGGTACTTTCAGTCTCTCTCAAAATTGGGAAATGTTAAGATAACATTTCCAACCTTTTCGCGAGGGTTGAGCAACATTTAAGCAACATTTGAATAAACCTCCCAAAACGTTTTGTACTTTACAAATGAAAACCAACAATTCACTAACCTAATGCCCAATTCAACAAATTCTGTTGTTAACCCCTATCAAATACCTTAATTTTGCTGTGATTGAGGAGGTTGTGTTTGTTGTTTACTTTTTTAAATATTGGAAAGAAGCAATGGGGCTGAAGGGGCGAAGCTGTGCATCTATCAAATGATTGTATTGTTTCCTGAAAATTGTAAATTTGACAGTGCAAAAATCAAAGTCGAATTTTAATCCAAACCGTTTTACCAAAAACCTTATCTATTGGTTAAGTATTGCCTTATTGCTTGCGGGGGCAATATGGCAGTTTATAAACGTAGGAGGAGATACGGCAATAGGATACATTGAAAAAGTTCTATACGCACTTTTCTTGGCAACCATGTTGTTTTTGCTTGCATGGAAATTGGAATGGCTTGAAAAAAAGTTCTTTCCGATACTTCTATTTCTAGTAGTTGTCTATATCGCCGATGACCTTTCCCAAGGGTACGTTGTCACAAAAGAAAATTTACCGCTGTTATTGTCGCTCTTTGCATTAGTACTATTGATATCGTTTGGGAAGGCAAAGAAATCAGAATTATACGGTCAAACCAATGGTTACTATGGTAATTCACGCAAACGCCGTTCAAATAAAAATGATAGATCCAAGCAATTAAAAGAAAAAGATTCCATTAAGAATACCAATGAAAATATTTAAAACCCTTTTATTGGGTAAAACAAAAATCTTTCTATCCGCATTGCTGATGTCGATGTTTTTCAGTGGTTGTTACAGTTATAAAAATCAAATTCTATTTCAAGGACTGAACGATACCTCCTATCCAGCCAATATGACCCAAGCAAAACCACAGATACAGTTGGGTGACCAATTGGCCATTTTTGTTTACGGGCTAGACGAAAGAACCACAGCCTACTTCAATCTGCCTATGGGCGGTGCCCAAGGCGGCGGAATGCAAATGATGATGCAACCTGGCGGGCAAGGCGGCGGAATGATTGGGTACCTTGTAAGTGAAGGCGGAACCATTGAATTTCCTAAACTGGGAACCTTAAATGTCATGGGATACAATCAAGAACAACTCCGTGACAGTTTGCAAGTTTGGTTACTGCCTTGGATTAAAGATCCTGTGGTAAACGTTCGATTGCTGAATTTTAGGGTAACCTATCTCACCACGGATCGTGCTCAAACAATATTGATTCAAAACAACAAAACAAATATCATACAATTCTTAGGTATGGTCTCGGGTATAACCTGGACGGACCGTAAAGACAATGTTTTGGTGATTAGGCAAATTGGTGGGGAGCGTCAGGTTTTTCATGTTGATTTCACATCAAAGGATATATTTAATTCGCCTGTTTATTATTTACAACCCAATGATATTGTATATGTTGAGCCGAATCAACGCAAATTTATTGAATCAAATGTTCAGCTAATTTCTTTGGTAACGAGCATTACAAGCACGATCAGCATTTTTGTCTTGTTTGTTAATAGTTTAAGATAATGAGTGATTTCAATACAGAGACAGAAAACGAATCAGGCAACGGCGCTCAAATTCAAAAAATACTTCGTGATTATTTGCCCTATTGGCCAGTTATTTTGGCTGCGGCGATAGTTGGCTTTATATCAAGTCAAGTATATCTGCGATACACGAGGCCGATATATAGTGTGGGCGCCGTTGTGATGATAAAAAACGACGACAAAAGTGCCGACAACCTAATAAAGCAGGCCATGGGAGATGGAAAAAGTTCCATCGACGATGAAGTTGAGATTTTAAAAGGTAGAAAGGTCATTGAGCGAGCAGTTAAACTAGCCAATGCCTTTTATGAATTTAGGGCCTATGGGAAAGTAAATTATACCATTGTTGATTACGCTCATTTGCCTTTTAAAATTGTCTTCTTGAATCCCGATTCTATCAAGCCTTGTGTTTTGAATATCGCAATATATAATACTAGCGAGATTGTGGTCGATGAAATTCGTAAATACCCATTAGGTAAAATCGTTAATTTTGAGGGAAATAGGGTTGTTTTAAAAGAATTGCGAGACAATCACGGTGTGAACTCAATCACTGGAGAACCCATAAAGCAGTTGAGATTGTTTATTTATTCAAAATCTCAAGTTGCGGAAAAAATCATGACGAATTTTAGTGCTTCTACAAGTAAGAAAAATTCTTTAGTTAACTTGGAATTAAAATCGGATTGGGAAAATGGAGCGATTAACTCTTTGGATGCGATAATCAATGCCTATTTGATTGAATCTCAGGAAGAAAAAAGGAGAATGTCTGAATTTACGATGGATTTCATTGATTCACGTTTGTCCTATTTGGGGCAGGATCTTGATAGCATTGAACGACACTTGGAAGACTTTAAATCCAAGAACAACGTACAGATGGTTTCTGATGAAACAACCAGGCTTTTAGGGAAAGTTCAAATCGGAGATCAAAAATCAGCGGAGTTGGAATTACAATTGCTTGTTTTAGAGGATTTGGAGAAGTATGTGTTGGGGAAAATCAAAAATCCAGGAATGGCTCCATATTCTGCAGGGATGAAGGAAAATGATCTCAATAGTAATTTTAACGAATTGTTAAAATTGGAAAGAGACTTTGTGCTAGTAAGAGAAACCAACGGCCCCAAAAGTGATGCAGTTTTGTTACTCAAAAAACAAATAGAAGCAACCAAGGCTCTGTTTTTAGAGACAATAAGAAATACTAGAAAAAGTTTAGAATTGCTTAAGAAAAAAGCGGAACAAGATTATATGTCGTCAAGCAGTGCCTACGGTCGTTTGATGCGAATGATTCCGAGTAAAGAGAGACAATTGGTGAATATTACCAGACAACAGGAAATTAAAAGTGCTTTATATACCTATTTACTTGAGAGGCGAGAAGAGGCTGCGATTTCAGCAGCGGGAAAATTGAGTGATTTGAGAATCATTCAAGAGCCCATTTCTTATGGGAAGATCAGTCCTAGAAGCGGACAGGTCCAAGGACTATTCATCTCGGGCTTTATAACACTGATCATTGTTGTTTTGTTATTGAAATCTGTTTTGAATAATAAAATAATGAGCAAGGAAGACATTGAATCCAGAACAAAAGTACCGGTGCTCGCAGAGATTATTCAGGTTGAAGGTGATAGTCCGCTGGTAATGAAAGATGGTAATCGCAGTTTGATCGCTGAACAATTTCGGGGATTGAGAACTGGTTTGGGATATTTGGGTGACGGATCAGGGAAAACGAAGATATTGGTGAGTTCCTCCTTGCCAGGAGAGGGTAAGAGTTTTGTGAGTACCAACATCGCAATCAGTTATTCGCTCACGGGTAAGCGAACTGTTTTGTTGGAAAGTGATTTGAGAAAACCCAATATTTCTAAGCACTTTGATATTTCAAAACGGACTGGATTGAGTGTTTACTTGAGTGGTAATTGTGAACTCGATGAAATTTTAATTCCTACCCAATTCGATAAGCTTTTTGTCATTCCCGCAGGACCAATTCCACCCAATCCAGTGGAGTTGATGATGAATGGACGATACGAAGCATTGATAAAACTTTTGGGTACTACTTGTGATCACGTAGTGATTGACTGTCCGCCCATTGGCTTGGTTACCGATGCAGAGGTATTGGGTAAATGGGTGGATGCTTCCATTTTCATTGTGCGCCATCAATATACTCCCAAAGCGGCTGTAGCCAACTTAATTGAGCGTTTGCGAACAGATAATAAATTTAATCAGATGGCTGTAGTGATGAATGGTTTGAAGGGCGGTATTAGCGGTTACGGCTACGGCTACGGCTACGGCTACGGCTACGGCTACGGCTACGGTTATGGTTACGGCTATGGTTACGGCTACTATGGTGACGAAAAGAAAGCAAAGATTTCACTTTGGAAAGAGGCGTACAAAATTGTGATAATCCCATTTATGGCCTTGTTAGGGCTTAAATCTAAAATTAAATAGGATGAATAATAATAAAATTGCCGTCATTGGTTTGGGATATGTAGGACTGCCACTCGCCGTAGCGTTTGCAGATAAGTATCCTGTAATTGGTTTTGATATAAACCAAGTGCGAGTAAATCAATTGATGGATGGGCATGATTTTACATTAGAAGTTTCAGACGACTTGTTAAATTCTGTTATTTCTGTTGAACCTGAAAATAGGGGCCTGCAATGTACAACCGAAGTGACTCGGATAAAAGATTGTAATTACTTCATCGTTACTGTTCCAACCCCAACAGACAAACACAATAGGCCCGATTTGACCCCTTTGTATAAAGCCAGTGAGACGGTGGGGAAGCTTTTGAAAAAAGGCGATGTTGTAGTATATGAATCTACTGTTTACCCAGGGGTGACAGAAGAAGAGTGTATTCCTGTATTGGAACGATTTTCTGGACTTATCTATAATGTTGATTTCTTCGCGGGATATTCTCCAGAGCGCATTAATCCAGGAGATAGGGAGCATACGGTAACCAAAATACTAAAAGTAACTTCGGGTTCTACGCCTGAGATTGCAGAGAAAGTAGACCAATTATACAAATCAGTAATTGTAGCGGGTACTTTCAAAGCCAGTTCTATTAAAGTGGCTGAAGCAGCCAAGGTAATTGAGAATTCTCAGCGTGATATTAATATTGCTTTTGTAAACGAGTTGTCGAAAATATTCAATAAACTGGGTATTGATACCAATGATGTATTAGAGGCCGCAGGCACCAAATGGAATTTTTTAAAATTCAAGCCAGGTTTGGTAGGAGGGCATTGCATTGGTGTAGATCCATACTATTTAGCCCAAAAGGCACAAGAGGTTGGTTACCACCCAGAGATTATTTTAGCCGGACGTAGATTAAACGATGGCATGGGTGCTTATGTAGCAGAAGAAGTGGTGAAGTTGATGGTGAAAAAGGAAGTTCCCGTTAAAAATGCGAAATGTTTAATTCTTGGCTTTACATTCAAAGAAAACTGTCCGGATGTGCGTAATACCAAAGTGATAGATATTGTTAAAGAATTGACTACCTACAACATTACGCCCCTGATCTTCGACCCTTGGGCCAATCAATCAGAAGTGCAGCATGAGTATGGCATTGAAGTGGTTAATGAACTTCCTTATGGACAATTCGAAGCAGCTATTTTAGCCGTATCACATGGGGAATTTCAAGGTTTGAATATTCGCTCCTCCTTGGTTTCTAACGGAGTACTTTTTGATGTGAAAGGACTATTACCCAAAGGCGTCGCTGATGCTCGATTATAATATGTACGATGTCAAATATCATACAGACGATTTAAGTGATAAAAGCTTTCTAATTACGGGTGGTGCTGGATTTATAGGGAGTAATATTACTGAATACTTATTAAAATACGGGGCTGGGAAAGTGCGCGTATTGGATAATTTGAGTAATGGATATTTTGAAAATATCAAAGATTTTATGGATTTTCCCAATTTCGAGTTTGTTTTGGGTGATATTAGGGATTATAACACTTGCGTGAATGCGTTGGATGGGATTGATTTTTTGAGCCACCAAGCAGCACTGGGTTCTGTGCCGCGGTCAATAGGTAATCCTATTGCTTCAAATGAAGTGAATGTAAATGGATTCCTTAATGTGTTAACCGCCGCTAAAGAATCTAAAACTTTAAAGAGAATGGTTTATGCAGCTTCTTCGTCAACATATGGAGATAGTGCCGCTCTGCCTAAGGTTGAAGGCAATGAGGGCAATCCATTGTCTCCTTACGCAGTTACCAAGTTAGTGAATGAATTATATGCAGATGTTTTCTCAAAAGTATATGGTTTTCATACAATTGGATTAAGATATTTTAACATATTTGGGCCTAGACAAAATCCGAACAATCCCTATGCCGCTGTAATCCCTTTATTTTGTAAACATTTTATAGAAGGAACTCAACCGACTATCAATGGAGATGGTTTAACGAGCCGTGATTTCACATTTGTAGAAAATGCAGTTCAAGCGAACGTGAAAGCCCTCTTGTTTGGTACAGGTATTGAACAAAATGAATTGAACTTGACACCTTGTTCAACTTCCAAGTTCGAACATCTCGATAAACACCAGATAATGAATGTGGCATGCGGTGACCAAGTAACTTTAAATGAAATGGTAAATGTACTTAGACAAGTAAGTGGCAATAATATTTCAGCCAATTATGGTCCTCAGAGAATTGGAGATGTATTGCATTCAAAGGCTAGTATTGAAAAAATAAAACAATTATTGGGTTATGAACCGCATTTTTCTTTTCAATTGGGATTAGAAATTGCCTACATGTGGTACTTAGAAAATGAATAGAATGTTAGACGAACCCCAATTAATTCAGTTGCCAAAAGTTTTCGACCCCAGAGGTAATCTTTCATTTATAGAAGGAAATAATCATTTGCCATTCAAAATTGAGAGGACGTATTGGATTTATGATGTACCTGGCGGTGAAGTGAGGGGTGGACATGCATATAAAACCTTAAAAGAGTTTATTGTGGCACTTAGTGGTAGTTTAGATGTAGTTCTAACAGACGGTAAAAAGGAATTTCGTTTCCAGTTGAATAGGTCTTACATGGGTTTATATGTTCCTAAATTATATTGGAGACACATGGAAAATTTTTCAACCAATTCAGTTGCGTTGATAATCGCGGATCAACCACACAATGAAGATGATTACATTAGAGATTTTGAAGCATTTAAAAATCTCGGCCCAAAAAACTAATTGTTCAATTACATAAATAAGCATGAATAAAGCGTCGTCGGTTTTTGATTGCACAATTGTTACTCTCAACAAAAACCATCAATTAAAGGGGAACCTCACTGCCGTTACCAATGGAGACCAAGTACCTTTTGATGTGAAGCGGGTTTATTATTTATATGATATTCCGGGTGGGCTAAACAGAGGGGGGCATGCCCATGTTGCCCTTCAACAATTTGTTGTAGCACTAAGTGGAAGTTTCGATATTACCTTAGATGACGGTAGCTCCAAACGTACTTTTCAGCTCTCTCGCCCATTTGTTGGGTTGCTATTACCTGCAGGCTTATGGAGAGAATTGAGTAACTTTTCAAGTGGATCCATCTGCATGGTACTAGCATCAGAAGAGTACGATGAAGCAGATTATATTAGAAATTATCAAGATTTTCAACTATGGAAGTCATCGAAGTAGATGCAACATCATATGATGCCCAAGTACAAGCGGTAACGCTTTTCAATACAGGTTCATTTGCAAATTTGAATGCATCAAAAGTGGAAGAGGTGTTTTATTTGCTTTTTAAAGATTCAAAAGTGAGGTTAGGACTTATCGTAGGTCGCAATGGTCAAAACGGTTTATCACCTTTTTCTGCGCCATATGGTGGATTTTCTTTTAATGATGGAGATTGCAAAGCAAAAATAATAGACGAAGCCATTTCGGCACTTACCAACTGGTTCCATAAAAAACAGTTAGAACGCCTTACCGTGGCCTTGCCGCCAATGCATTATGAACCACAACTGTACACAAGAGTGGTGAATGGGCTAAGAAATAATGATTTTCAAATCTCGCATATAGATGTCAACCATCATTTCGAAATTCCGAAAGGCAACTTTGAAGAGGAATATCCATCGCTTTTGCAGCGCAACGCCAGAAAAAACTTGAACAATTCACTCAAGCAAGAGCTCAGCTTTATTCCATTAGCATTAGTAGATGCGCAAAGGGCTTATCAAATCATTGCCATCAATAGAGCAGCCAAGCAAAAGCCTTTGCGTATGTCTTTGGAGCAAATTTGTGAAATGTCGCAAATAACCAATGTGGATTTCTTTGTGGTGAACCATAAAGGAACGGATGTAGCCGCAGCCATCGTTTTTCAAATTGATGCGCAAATTGGGCATGTTGTTTATTGGGGCGATGATCCCGCATTTTTTGAATTAAGGGCAATGAATTTTTTGACTTTTCATTTATTTAAGTATTATGCTGTTCTTGGATTCCATACCTTGGACATCGGAATATCTACTGAACACTCCTTTCCAAATTACGGATTGTGTGAGTTCAAGGAAAGTATTGGTTGTAAGGTGAGTTTGAAGTATTCTTTTGAAAAAATAGCATCTTAAGTGTTTGTCATTGAGCCTGATCCATATTTAACGCCCATCTACAGGATCAGTCCGTTTCAGACAGCTGCCATTCAGCGAAATTCGCATATACCACCAAATTGTGCAGATTTTGCAGTCAATTATCTGAATAAACGTTTTGGCCCAAACAAGTGGAAAATAACAACCAATGGGAGGGCGGCAATGGATTATGCGCTTGGGCAGTTCAAAATCCCAAATGATCAGCAAGTTGCCATCCTTACCACCAGCGGCAATTCATATATCAGTAGTTGCGTAACGCAAAGCATAGAAAAATTTGGAACATGGACCATGAATTCGGTCCAAAATGCAGCCCTTCTTTTTGTGAATCATGAATTTGGCTATGTTTACCCCAAAATGGCAGAATTAAAAAAATTAGCTCTTCCAATTATTGAAGATTGCTGCACAACTTTTTTTAGCCAAGATGATGAACAGAAAGTTGGAAAAGAAGGAGCGTATAGTATTTACAGTTTTCCAAAATTTTTCAACATCCAAATTGGCGGTCTGATTGTTTCACAGCAGGAATTTGAGGGAAATGAACAGTTTTTATGGGAGGGCATGAATAAAAACATTGCTTCTTATATTCTGCGCGTTCTCGGTTTTGAATTGAATAATGAAAGGGAGCTGCTACTCAAACGAAAAGAGAATTTCAATTACGCAGTTCAATGTTTCGGAACACTAGGATTCAATCCCCAGTTTAAAACAACTCAGAATGAAGTGCCGTCTGTTTTAATGTTGAAAAACAATGGCATTGTCAAAGATTTAAGTTTACACAAAGAATGGCTAAACAAACACGGGATTCAAAATAGTGTATTCTATGGGGAAGACGCGTTTTTTATTCCCTGTCATCAAAATTTGAATTTTTCTGATATTGATTATTTTGTTCACGTTCTTAAATCGCTGTAAAAATAAAATGATTGTCAGTAATATACTTCTTGGATCAAATGTGCAAGTAGATACAAGTGCAAAGATGAATAATGCGAAAATAGGCGATGACGTCAAAATTGCGGCTCATGTAAACGTTTTTGGAGCTGTATCTCATCTGATTGAGGTAGGGGAAGCTACATATATTGGTCCTTTTTCACTGTTGGAGGGTTATAATGCTCCGGTGAAGATAGGTTGCAATGTTAGCATTGCTCAACGTGTAACCATTTTGTCGGGCTCTGCACCCAATGGGTCAGAACAAATGCAACGCATTTTTCCAGCGATTAAAGGCCCAGTGTCTATCGGTGACCACACTTGGATTGGTGCCCACGCAGTGGTCATGCCCAACGTTGAATTAGGTAAATTTTGTGTTGTGGCAGCTAATAGTTTTGTGAATAGTTCTTTTCCTGATTACGCGGTAATAGGCGGCACACCTGCAAAATTGATCAGAATACTAAATGACAACGAAATTTCATTATTAAATGATTAAATTCTTAGATCTTCAACAAATTAATGGACGCCATGCTGAAGCGCTCAAGCAGGCAGCGAGCAGAGTGATAGATTCTGGTTGGTACTTAATGGGCCGAGAATTAGCACAATTTGAAAACAAACTAGCCACCTTTGTCGGTTCGAAGCATGCCATTGGTGTAGCCAATGGTTTGGATGCACTCAGGCTGATATTGAGGGCTTACATAGAGCTTGGCTACTTGCATAAAGGAGACGAAGTTATAGTACCAGCCAACACCTACATTGCCAGTATATTGGCCATTACCGACAATGATCTAATACCAGTTTTTGTAGAGCCCAATCCGTTAACTTTTAATCTTGAAGTTGAAACAGTAATCCTGAAGATTACGCCAAAAACCAAAGCAATTTTACTTGTGCATCTCTATGGCCGAGTGGAGTGGTCTGAGGCGTGGCAAAATCTCAAAGATGAGTCAGGGCTCTTGATTATTGAAGACAACGCCCAAGCAATTGGTGCTGCTTGGAAAGGCATTCAGACGGGTAATTTGGGGCACGCAGCTGGCTTTAGCTTTTACCCAGGTAAGAATCTAGGTGCTCTCGGAGATGCTGGCGCAGTAACTACTTCTGATGATAAACTGGCGCAATTAGTTCGCACCTTGGGTAATTACGGTAGCCAAAAAAAATACCATAACGATTATCAGGGCTATAACAGCAGGTTAGATGAAATACAAGCAGCATTATTATCTGTAAAACTTGATTTTATTCATGAAGAAAACCAACTCAGGCACCAAGTTGCTTTGCACTATCTGAACGGAATCAAGAATAAGGATATTATTCTGCCATCCTTTGATCCTAGCGCAGAAAATACCTCAGATTTAACCCACGTTTGGCATCTTTTTGTAATCCGAACCAAGAAAAGAACTGCACTTCAACAATATCTTGAAGAAAAAGGCATTCAGACAGTTATTCATTACCCAATACCTCCGCATAAGCAGTTGGCATATGCTGCGTATAACAATTTAGAGTTGCCGATTACAGAGGCAATTCATGATGAGGTGTTGAGTTTGCCTATGAGCCCTAATTTGAATCATTTTAATTTGGACTACATTTTGGATCAAATAAACGAAATCAAATGAAAAATAATTCGGCCGTAATTAGTATCGGAATACCAATTTTCAACGGAGAGAGTTTTATAGAAAGAACAATAAAGAGTTTAAGGAATCAAACTTTTGAGAATTTTGAAGTCATATTATATGACGATTGTTCTAAGGACAAATCTTTGGGTATTTTGTTAGATTTAATTGAGGATGATTCACGCTTCAAAGTAATTCTTGGTAAAATGAACATCGGGAATGTACCTAAAATTATGAAAGAGATTATATTTCCATATTCTAATGGAGAGTATTTTATGTACATGTCACAAGATGATTTTTTAGATAAAAACGCATTAGAATGCGCTATTGAAAATTTGTCAAGGACCAATTCGGAAATTACGATTTTTGATTTTGTTTATTATCAAACATTCACGGAGTCAAAAAAAAATAAATGGTTACTACAATCAATATGATTTGAAAATTTCAGGTAGAGAAGCATTTTTGGCATCGTTGGATTGGCATATATCTGGAGCTGGTTTATATAAAAGAGATTTAATTGAAAAGATTGGATACTTTGACTTCAATATGTATGCTGATGAATTTTCGGTAAGACTTTTTATGTTAAATGCCAAAAGCGTATCTTTTAATAGAGGAATTTTCTTTTATAATACAGCCAATCCAAACGCAATTGCCCGAAAAATGAAACCCGAACTATTTTCTAAACTATATAAGGAGGTCAAATTACTCAATGTGGTGCACGAAAATTTTGATTCACAAGTTTTCATAAAGAGGTATATAAAAGTAATCCAAATGTTCTTTGATTATAAGTCGACACTAAGAAGGGAGTTTTTTACGGATAACGATAGAAAATTTATTTGGAATCAAATGATTGAAGCAAGAATTGAAATGAAAAAAGGTAAATCATACTTTCCAAACTTGACTTTTCAACCAAAAATACTAGTTAAGGTATTATTATTTAATTTGTCAGGGAATAAATTGTTTAAAATATTATTTTTAAAGTAATTAGTTATTGTCTAGTCAATCCTCATACCGTTCAATCATGAAAGCCACTAGCATTTTTGGTGGAGTTCAGTTGATAAATATCTTAATTACGCTTGTACGCGGTAAATTAGTTGCAGTTTTAATTGGCCCTGCTGGTATGGGCTTGAATGCTTTGCTATTGAATGGAACCAGTTTAATTACGAGCATTTGCTCATTAGGGATTAACGAAAGTGCTGTTAAAGATTTGTCTGTTAGTCATGAACAGGGCAGTGTTTCATTTGCAAAGTCATATGCAATTTACAGGGCATGGGTCTGGTGGACGGCCGGTTTAAGTGCATTAATTACAATTTTATTTTCGCCACTTATTAGTAAATTGATTTTCGGAGATTTCACACAGACTTTTTCGTTTATGCTTTTATCCAGCACCATGATTTTTGGTGCTATGAGTGGCGGAATCTATACCGTTTTAAGATCTACTCGTCGCATAAGTCAATTGGCTAAGGCCAATATTTATGGAGGTATTTCTGGTTTAATGGTTTCATTACCCATTTATTATTTTTTTGGAATGAATGGTGTTGTTCCTGCCATTATATTATCTGCATTTACCGGGTTCTTGATAAGTATATTGTTTAGAAAACACATCCAAATAGAAAAGGTAGAGCTCACATTAAAAGAAAAGTTTGATCTTGGTAAGCCAATGGTAAAAATGGGTGTCAATATGTCTTTGGGTGTATTGATGGGCACTGTAACCACGTTTATTTTAAGTTTGATCATTACACGCTACGGAGGGATAAAAGAACTTGGCTTATACAATGCCGCTAATTCAATTATGGGTGGTTATGTTGGAATGATATTTAGTGCCATGAGTGCGGATTACTTCCCGCGTCTTTCACAAGCTGTCAATTTAAAGAAAGATTGGAGACAGATTATTAATCATCAAGCTGAAATTCTTATCATTATCCTTACACTAGTTATAAGTATTTTGATGGGCTCCGTAAGTTTCTTAATAGAAGTATTGCTAAGCAAGGATTTCCAATCAATTGATGAATTTATTCTGATAATAGCTCTTTCCATTCCTATAAAAGGACTAGTTTGGTGTTTAGGTTTTCTATATCTAGCACAAAATGAAAGTAAAATGTTTCTAAAAGTGGAATTTTTTGGGGCACTTGTTTTTCTGGCTTTCAATTATGTCACATATTTATATTGGAGTCTAATTGGATTAGCAATTTCCAGCATTATATTTTACTTTCTGGCTTTTATTGCACATCTAATGATCACTAAAAGACGATACAATTTTAAATTCGGAGTACATGTTCTTAGATTAGTAATATTTTGCCTAGCATTTTTACTACTCATATTTTCTACCTTTTTTATTCAATTCCAGTGGGTATTGATTTTTAGATGGGTAGTAATAATGTTCACAATAATTTTTACGGCCTATCAGTTTAATATCAGGATGAACTTTATTCATAGCATTAAAGAGAGGCGTTTGTCAATGAAGTTATGGAAGTAACGGTTGGTATAGCAACATATAATTCTGCATCATTTGTTGAGGAGACGTTAAATTCTATTTACGTCCAACATTATTCGGACATACACCTCATTATTTCCGATGATTATTCCACGGATGATACCAAACAATTAGTTGAGAATTGGATTGCAAAAGAGGATGTTAAAAATAGATTTTTGTCCATTCAATTTCTATCTGTAGACAAAAATACTGGCGTATCAGCAAACTGTAATAAAATCATTGCTGCCTCAAAAACTGGATGGATCAAGTTCATCGCCGGCGATGATATCTTATTGCCAAATTGTATCCAAGATAACGTCAACTTCATTATTAAAACCCCGGACGCTAAGATATTATTTAGTCAAGTAGAAGTGTACAACGATACTTTTGAAAAAGAAAACTATCAAAGAACGACTCCAGAAGAGTTCCCTTTAAATCTTTTTAACCCCACTTTTTCGGCAAAAGACCAATTCAAAATTCTTTGTGAATGTGACCGAATTCATTTTACACCATCTTTTATGTTTCATAAATCTGCTGTACTAAGTGTTGGAGGTTATGATGAAACAGAACGCTTGGTAGAAGACTACCCGATGTGGTTGAAATTAACTAAGGCGGGTTTTAAATTAGATTATTTTCATATTCCTACTGTTGGTTATAGAATACATAAAAACGCTACCAATAATACCGGAGAAGTATTATTTAAGCCTTCGGTAATTAACGGATTTAAAGTTCGGAGAAAATATGCTCATGCGCATTTAAACCGAATTATAGTTTTAAGCGAATATTGGGGATACTACATCAGTAAGCTCTTTATGTTTTTTAAGATTGAAAAACCAACCAAATTGAATAAGATTGCATACAAAATTTTAATGGTATATTTCAATCCATTTGTTTACATCGTGGCCATTCAAAAAAGACTTAGATGAGTAAATTAAGGTTGAGTATAATTATACCTATGTATAATGTTGCGCCTTATGTCGATCGCTGCCTTAGAAGTTTATCTAATCAGGATATTCCTTCTGAGGATTATGAAATAATTTGTGTAAACGATGGTTCACCAGACAATTGTTCTGAAATAGTCAAAAGACTTCAAAATGAAATCCCAAACATAATACTCATAGAGCAGTCAAATCAGGGGGTTTCGATGGCTAGAAATAATGCGATTGCTATTGCTAAAGGAAACTACATTTTACCAATAGACCCGGATGATTATGTTGTTCCTAATTGTTTAAAGAAGGCGCTTGAAAAAGCAGAAAATGAACAATTAGATGTTTTGTATTGCGCATTTGAAATTTTTGACGAAAATTCGAAGCCAATTTGGCGTACAAATTATGCACATATTGAACAAAAAATCGATTCTGGATATGAAGGATATTTTGCCGTAAGAGGAACAAAAGTTAAAGACCCTGATCGATCGTGGGCAATTATATACAAACGGGCAATGTTGAATGAATTTGAAATTAAATATCCAAAGGATATTCCATATTTAGAAGATGGTTTATTCTTAGGAAAAGTTTTTGCTGTGGCAGAGCGAGTTGGTTATAGTGATACTGATTTTTACCAAAGAACAACACGAATCGGGTCTGCAACACATTCAAACCTTTACAATACTGATAAAGCAAGAAGAGGCTTTGCAATGACTATAGCAATATTGGATGAATTTATAAATAGATATAAAATTACTGGATCGTCATTAGCAATTTTAAACCATATAAAATGTCAATTTGCTTTAAAATACGTTATAAGTTGTCGAAATTCAAAGCTTTATAAAGAAGCCATACCCTTCATAAAAACCAATAAAGAAATTTTTGCAAATGAAGATGTATTGCGAGGTGAAGGATTTTTTGAAAAGATGTACTTTAGATTCATAATTTTCAGCCCTTCTTTATTTTTTTTGCTTCAGCCAATTTTAGTTAGATTTGTTTTTCATGTGCGGAATATCTGGCCAAATAAGTAAATCGAGAATAAACCTTGATTCATTTGTCAAAATGAATCAAATTATAGAGCACCGTGGCCCAGATGATGAGGGCTTTGTTTTGTTCAATGAAAATGGTGCGTTTCCTTTCGGTAGTAGTCAATCAAATGTTGAAATTTGGAAGCATAAATTGGATTATCTTCCAAATGAAACAATTGAAAAGAGTGCATTTAATGGCAATATCGCATTTGGTCACAGAAGGTTATCTATTCTTGATCTTTCTGTGACAGGGCATCAGCCCATGTGCGCAGACGATAAGCGTTATTGGATTACTTTCAATGGTGAAATATACAATTACCTAGAAATTAAAGAAGATCTAAAGGAAAAGGGTTACAGTTTTGTTTCAGAGAGTGATACTGAAGTTATATTGAACGCATACAGAGAATGGGGCATAGACTGCCAGCAAAGATTCAAAGGTATGTGGGCCTTCGTGATTTATGACGTAATTCAGTCGAAATTATTTTTTTCAAGAGACAGATTTGGAATTAAACCGCTATACTATTGGAATGGTCCAAACGGTGAATTTTATTTTGGAAGTGAAATCAAACAATTTACTGTTCTTGAAGGTTGGAAAGCAAGACTCAATCTTTCTAGAGCCTATGATTATTTGAAATATTCATTAACAGACCATACCAATGAAACTTTGTTCAAGGGTATCTCTAGTTTGCCCCCAGGTTGTTGTATCCACATTTCGGTTAATGACTTACTTACATCTTCAAATTCCATAGCATATAGTCGATGGTATGAATTATCCGAGGTTGAGAGTAAATTAAATTATGAAGAAGTTAAATTAGAATTGTATTCAAAATTTAAAAGCTCGGTTGATTTGCATTTGAGGTCTGATGTTCAAATTGGGAGTGCTTTGTCAGGCGGGATTGATTCAGCAGCAATTGTATCTATGATCAATGAAATCTTAGAGGAACAAGGCAAAAGTAATTTGCAAAAGACATTTACATCCTGTTCAAAAGAAGCAAAATATGATGAAAGACATTGGGCAGAGAGCGTAGTAAAGCTCTTTAATCTAGATGCTAAATTTATTTATCCGGAGTGTGAAGACATTTTTAAACTCACTGACAAAATCATTTGGCATTTAGATGAGCCATATCAATCTCAATCTGCATTTTTGGGTTATCATGTTTTTAGTTCAGCAAAGGCTAGTAAGATCAAGGTTTTATTAAACGGTCAAGGTGCAGATGAATATTTGTCTGGTTACGGAGAGTTTAGAAAAATTCGACAGCTTTCTTTAATGAAAAAATTCAAGTTAGTCCAATTAAAGAAAGAACTCGGTAGTTACCAAATGGTTTTGAGACTTGTTGTTAAAATGTTCTCTACTCGCTTCATTAATTTTCTCCGAAATGACCTTAATTTTAGTTTGAAATCAGAATTTGACAACTTATTGAACAGCAATTTATTTAAGGATACCGTACACCCATACAAAAAGCTCAAATTTGTTAAATCAAATGAATTCAGGGTTGCTAGATACCAACTTTTTCACGATCCTTTACAAAGATATTTGAGATGGGAAGATAGATTGTCTATGGCCAACTCTATTGAAGCAAGGGTGCCATTTTTAGATCATGAGTTGGTAGAGTTCGTTGTCTCACTTCCTCTGAGTTTTAAAGACGATGGAACGACTTCCAAGAAAGTCTTGTTTGAGGCATTAGAAAAGTTATTACCCATGGAAATATTTAACCGCAAAGATAAAATGGGTTTTAATACGGCAGAAGCGAGCTGGTTTACAAAGGACTGTAAATCAGAATTCCTTAAGCTTTTCGATGATAATATAGATTTTGCAAAAGGGGTTATCAATAAAAGTGAAGCACGTAAGTATGTTATATCAATGCAGGAAGGCAAAAGACCATTTGATTATTCATATTGGAGAATTATTTTATTTTGTATTTGGATGAGGGTTTTTAATGTAGAACTAAACTTACCATGCACTTAACTTTAATCGCTGGAGCACGCCCAAACTTCATCAAAATTGCCCCGTTAATTGCCGCAATAAAAAATAAGCAATTAATCGATAGTCATTTGACTTATCAATTAGTTCATACAGGGCAACATTTTGATGAAAAAATGAGTGCCGCATTTTTCCGTGATTTAGATATTCCACACCCCGATTTTAATTTAGCTTGTGGTGGTGGCAGCCAAGCGGAGCAAACTGCAGCCATCATGATCGCTTTTGAGAAGTATTTGATTCAAAACCCGTCAGATTTAGTTTTAGTTGTTGGTGATGTAACAAGCACAATGGCCTGCTCAATTGTGGCCAAAAAGCTACGCACTAAAGTTGTACATGTGGAGGCCGGCATCAGGTCTGGTGACTTGTCCATGCCAGAAGAAATCAACAGGATTGTTACCGATAGCCTTTCGGATTACTTTTTTACCACTACCAAATGGGCGTCTGAGAATTTACTCAAAATGGGCATTTCATCGGACCGAATCTTCTTAGTAGGAAATGTCATGATAGATACGCTGTACTCTCAGCAAAGTAAATTTTCTAAACCTGAATTTTGGCATGATTTCAATCTTTCGAATCAAAATTATTTTGTGCTTACGCTGCATCGCCCTGCCAATGTAGATGATGGCCAAAAGCTTCAAGAACTGATTCTTGAAATTGTCGATAACGCAAGAGGGTTACCTGTCATTTTCCCTATCCACCCCAGAACAGCAAAAATGTTTAATGCATTGAGTATTTCTCACCCTAATCTACATATTGTAGATCCGCTCGGTTACTTGCAATTTAATTATTTGGTGCAACATGCCAAAGCGGTTATTACTGATTCTGGCGGAATTACGGAAGAGACAACGGTGATGGGTGTGCCTTGTATTACTCTGAGAGATTCTACTGAAAGACCTGAAACCGTTTCCATAGGTACCAATGAGTTGATTGGAACAAACCCAAATGCCATTGCGCCCACGTTTAAAAAATTGTGGGATGAAAATTGGAAAAAAGGTGGAATTCCCGATTTATGGGATGGAAAAGCGGCGGAGAGAATTGTTGAGATAATACTGAATATCGTTTAAATGTTCTCAATGGTTGTAAAGAAAAAAATCTTAATTGTCACCCACGGTTTTCATCCGGAACAAAGTCCAAGGGCTTTCAGAGCTACTGAGTTGGCTAAAGAATTCTGCAGGCAGGGTCATGAAGTTACTGTAATGGCTCCTGAGAGATCCAACATGGGGGATTTGCTTAATGAATTCCCCATAACGTTTGTAAGTTTAGGGCAACTAAAGTGGAAGATTTTTAATTTCAAAAGTCAGGGAGGACTGGGGAAAATTTACAACAAAGTAGTAAACCGGACAATGCCTTTGTTGTTTGAATATCCAATGATAGAATTGATTCCTAAAATTAAGAAAATCTTTGACAGTAATCACAATTCGTATGATATTCTAATTTCGGTAGCAGTCCCTTATCCAATCCATTGGGGTATAGCTGCGATTTGGAAGAGTAAATTGAAAAGTAAAATAGGCATTTGGGTGGCTGATTGTGGAGATCCATATTGCCTTCAAGAAAATGATACATTTCGCCCACCTTTCTATTTTCAATGGATTGAGAAATGGTTTATGCGTAAAGCAGATTATATAACTGTTCCAACGCAAAATTCTTTCAAGGCATATTTCCCGGAATTTTATTCTAAACTCAAGGTAATTCCGCAAGGTTTCCGATTCCAGGATATAGAAAAAAAGGAAACAATCAATGATGGTATTGTTCGCTTTGGATATGGCGGAGTTTTTATGCCGGGCATAAGAGATCCAAGAGAATTTATTGAATTTTTAATATCCTTACCTCAAAAAATCCTTTTTGAATTTCATGTATTTACCAATTCACCTCAATTTGTTAAACCTTATATTCTCAGTGATACTCGCATTATTGTGCACAACCCAGTAAATCGAAAAGCGCTTTTGGAAACCCTGTCTTCTTTTAATTTTGTCGTGAATTTTGCCAATCAAGGTTCCGCGCAAACTCCGAGTAAGCTTATAGATTATGCTATTATTGACAAACCTATTTTAAATATAGTAACAGGTAGTTTAAATAGACAATCTGTTGAAGAATTTCTAAATGGCGATTACGTTCAATCCCTCAAAATAGAAAATATTGATAATTACAGAATAGAAAATGTAATTCAATCATTCATTAATTTAACATAGTTTGAAATCATCATCATTTAATTTTCAATTTTTTTTGGTTTTGTGGTTGATTAATCCTTGCATCAGTGCTTTCATGCTTTTCAGAAAAATGAAATTGGCAAAGGGGATTGGGCCTTATTTGATGATTTCATTTTTTTTTGGTACGTCGTTCGTTGTAGCACCTGGTTCCTTGGCTGACGGTACACGCTATGCCAATGAGTTAAAACAATTGCATGATCTTCAAGTGCCGTTTGGCGATTATTTTTCACAAATCTACAGTGAAGATGGCTCAAAACTTGATATATATCAACCCTTATTAACTTGGCTAGTTAGTCGATTTACTAGTTATTATCAATGGCTTTTTGGATTTTTTTCTATAGTTTTTGGTTTTTTTTGGTTTAAATCCATTCAACTTGTGCGGGGTTTGATGCCAGATAGAATAAATTCACTATTTCTTTTATTACTTCTGTTTTTTGCCTTTATCAATCCAATATGGTCAATCAATGGTGTTCGAATGTGGACAGCAGTGGGAGTCTTTTTCTATGGGTTGTTAAACGTTCACTTTTTGGGAAATAAGAAAGGCTATTTGTTTTTGACTTTGCCCCTGTTGATACATTTTTCACTAATTATTTCTTTGGCATTATATCTGATTTATAGGTTTTTCCCCACCAAAAATATCACCTTGTTATTTACACTTTATGTGTTAACTTTTTTCGTTGGGGAGTTAGATTTAGGCATCATTCGTGGTTACTTTGAACTATTACCGGGGGCAGTACAATCCCGTCGAAGTTATTTGAGTGAAGAGTATGTAACGGGACTTAAAGAAAACGTTGAAGAATTCGCAGTGCATATACAACTATACCTGTTTCTCCTGAAGTATTTGATAATTGTCTTGGTTAGTTGGATTTACTTTTCATTTTTCTCAAAAAAAGCCAGACAATTCACCAAATTCTCGCGGTTTTTTGCATTGGTATTGGTCTTCAGTGCTTTTTCGAATTTAGCGAGTCAGATTCCTTCTGGAGGTAGGTTTTCAGTTTTATCCAACTTATTAGTTGTTTTTAGTTTTATTTGGTGTTTGTCAGGTAATATAAAAAGGCACATCTCAATGGCTTATCAAAATATTGCCGTTTGTATTTTACTTTTTATTGTGATTGTTCAAATTCGTATTGGTGCAGATTATTTTGGCGCTTTCTTATTCATTGGTAATCCAATGGTGAACTTGTTTAACCAAGATACTACACCTTTTGTAGAATTTATAAAAGCACTCCTTTAATGAATAGAACGGTTATTAAAAGTTTTTTAGGAGGTTTAAAAGGCAACACAGTAGGTTCGCAAAGATTGAAAGAAAAACTTCTTATCATTGAATCAGATGATTGGGGCGCCATTCGAACGCCATCAAGTGAAGCATTGCGTGCCTTTGCTAAAAAGGGATTTGAGTTAGATAAAAGTTTGTACAAAGTAGATGCGCTTGCTTCAAAAACAGATTTAGAATTGCTTTTTAATCTGTTGCTCGGAATTAAAAATATTTTTGGCGCTCATCCTGTTATTACAGCCAATGTGATCATGGCCAATCCTGATTTTGATAAAATTAGGGCATCTAATTTTGAAAATTATTTTTGGGAACCTTTTTATAAAACGTTAGAAAAATATCCCGAACATCAAGATAATTTGCAATTGTGGAAACAAGCAATGAACGAGGCTGTTTTTGTTCCACAGTTTCATGGCAGAGAACATTTAAATATTTCACGATGGATGCGTGCATTACAAAAACCTGATTCAAGAGTTCGTTTCAGTTTTGATTGGGGCTCTACATATTCGGGACTAGAAGATTATGCCTTTATGGAGGCATTTGATTGGTCTGTAGCAGATGAGGTGGAAAATCACAAAGGTATAATTAAGGAGGGTTTACAAATTTTTGAAGATACTTTTGGGTTTGCATCAAAATCCTTTATCGCACCTTGTTATAATTGGGACAGCAAATTAGACTTTTTTTTAGCACAACAAGGTATTGAGTGGATTCAAGGTATAGGAAGTCAGTTGGCGCCAACAGGTACATTTGGTAAATACAAATCTATTCCACATTATTTTGGAGAAAAAAATGTCCATGGTTCGATGTACAACATAAGGAATGTATTTTTTGAACCTGTAAATGACCCTACAAAAGACTGGACAGATGCAGCTTTGGCGAGGATTCAAGCAGCATTTTTAATGAAACGACCAGCGGTAATTAGTACACATAGAGTGAATTTTGTTGGCTTTATTGATCCTAAAAATCGTGAAAATGGATTGGTTCAACTCGAAAAGCTCTTACAGACAGTTGTTAAGAAATGGCCAGATGTAAAATTCATTACAACCAACGAATTATCAAATTATATAAATACAAATGAATGAAGTAAGCATTGGATTTACAGGAGATTTTTGTCCGATGTATCGTTTGGAAGAACAATTTAAAACGGGTGATTGGAAACATGTTTTCGATGAGGTGAGGCCATTTTTCTTAGAAAATGATTTAAATATCATTGACTTAGAATGTCCACTTACCCATTCAACACAGAAGATAGTAAAAACGGGTCCACATATAAAATCTACTCCGGATACAGCGGAAATTTTATCCGATTTGAATTGTAAATTGGTAGTTACGGCTAATAATCATTTTAAAGATTTCGGGTGGGGTGGAATGAGAGATACCCAAAATGCATTACATACTCACGAAATAGATTGGTGCGGAAGTGGTGCTAACATTACTGAAGCGTCAGAAACTAAGTTTTTGCATATCAAAGGTATATCCTTTGCCATTATAAATATGGCAGAAAATGAGTGGACAACCACGCATGGTGAACAGCCTGGATGTAACCCCATCGATTATCCTCGTGCATTGCAAAAAATTCAAGCAGCGAGGCAAAGAAGCACAGACTTTGTGCTTGTAATCTTACATGGTGGTCACGAACATTATTCCTTACCAAGTCCAAGGATGAAGGCACAATTTCGCTTTATGATAGATGCTGGTGCAGATGCGGTGGTAGGTCATCACACCCACATTATATCGGGTTATGAGATGTATAAAAACAAACCTATTTTTTACAGCTTAGGTAATTTTTGCTTTGATTGGCCTAGTTTAAGAGGAGGGTCTTGGAATAGGGGGATGCTCCTGCGTTTGGTTTTTGACAAATCGAAAGATATTAGATTTGATTATCAATTGATTCACCAAAACGATGCACATATTGGCGTTAAACTATTGACACAAGAAGATTTGGTGAGGCAAGAGGAAGAAATAGCGAGATTAAATACCATTATAGCTGATGATGTGCTTTTACAACAATCTTTTGAATCGTATGCAGAAACTTTAAAGGCAGTGATGTTATCTCGCATTCAACCTTATCGAAATAAATATCTAATATCACTTCATAAAAGAAGGTTACTCCCGGATTTGATTGGGTTATCAAAAAAGAAGATGTTTAAAATATTGACACAATGTGAATCGCATAGAGAAGTTTTACTTCAATCATTAAAAAATATCGGTTAATTATGTGCGGATTTACAGGATACTTTTTAAAAAATACTGCTGAATTAAATTCACAAACTATTTTGAATATGTTGGAGCTTCAACGTCATCGAGGACCCGACGATTCTGGTGTTTTAGGTATTAATACAGCGGCTAATAAGATGGAGGAGCTTTCCTTTAATAGCCCTAACGACTTTTCTGGGCAGCCCAATCTTATTTTGGGATTCAATCGTTTGAGCATTTTAGATTTAAGCCCTACAGGCCATCAGCCTATGATTGACTCTGAGGCAAAGGTCGCTTTAATGATGAATGGCGAGGTGTATAATGCCTTTGATTATAAACCGGAATTAGAAGCTAAGGGTTATGTGTTCAATGGACACAGTGATACAGAAGTAGTACTAAATTTATATTTAGAATATGGATTGGATGAGATGCTCAGTAAATTGAATGGGATGTTTGCGATAGCCATTTATGATGGACGAATGCAATCACTGTTTTTGGTTAGGGATAGAGTTGGCATCAAGCCATTGTATGTATTACAAGAAGAAGATCGCATCGCTTTCTCATCGGAAATGAAGAGCTTTAAGGCCTTGCCGAACTTTCGATTTGATTTGGATAAAACCAAACTTTCTGAATTTTTATTGTTTCGCAATACCATCAACAAGACTCTTTTTAAAGGCATTGTCAATATAGAACCCGGAACTTATTGGCGTATAGATGGGAAAGGTAGCATTAACGTGAAAATTTATTACGATATACGGATGGAGGGAACTGAGAAGGCGAAACTTGCAAAGCTCGAACTCGAGCAAGCCCTTAAAAATTCAGTGGAGCGTCAAATGATGAGCGATGTAACCTTGGGTTGTCAATTATCAGGAGGAGTAGATTCTTCTTTAGTAACTGCCTTTGCTGCGAAAACTTTAGAAGAAGGAGCTTTAGAAACGGTTTCCATTGTTTTTGACGAAAAAAACTTTTCAGAGAAGGCTTATATTGATCACGTAGCACAGCAGTACCAATTGAAATCGCATCAATTTACGCTTGATGCTGCTGCCTATTTAGATTTGATTGATGAGGCGATATGGCATTTCGAACAGCCCTTAAACCATCCCAATACCATTGGTATTAAGTTATTGAGTCGAGAAGCCAAAAAACATGTTACGGTATTGCTAAGTGGGGAAGGGGCAGATGAAGCCTTGTCAGGATACAGCCGGTTTCTACCCAACAACAGTTCTTTTTTATCCATAGAATCTTTAAAAAAAGCCGTTAAAAATAGGAGTCAAATTCTGGAATTCTTGAAGGTTTGGAAAGATGGCGGTAATCGTTATATTTTACAAACAGCGTTTGGCACCTTTTCAGGAGCACACACACTGTACCCGAAATTTTCTGTGGCTCAAGCCATGGAAAGCAGAAAAAAAATATGGGATTCCATTATAGATCCCCTGCCCAAGCGTAAACGTAAATATGAATTACTTTCATATTTACCTGATTTGTTGATGCGACAGGATAAAATGTCCATGGCACACACCATTGAAAATCGAGTCCCGTTTTTAGATAATGAAATGTTGGAGACGGCATTAAGTATCCCTGACGATCAGCTTATTAGGCAAAGAAATGGTCAATGGGAGGGCAAAATTCTTTTGAAAGAAATTTGTGCAGATACCTTTGGTGAACGATTTGCCTACCGTGATAAAATGGGTTTCGGTATTCCTTTAAAATCATTTTTCTCTTCAGCAATTTTTCAAAAAAGATGGAAAAAAGAACTATTACCAAGTATACAAAAAAGAAAAATTTTCACCACAAAATCAGTGGAACAATGGATGAATGAACCTCAAAAAATGACCCCCGAGCAATTGGATGCGGTTTGGCTCATGATGGGTTTTGAGATTTGGGCTAATCAATATTTAGATTAAATGATTGCTATCCAGAACAGCACTTTCGGATTCCATCCCCGCTGGATTGCTTATTGTGAGAAGAATGGAATTCCCTTCAAGCGAGTCAATTGCTATGCCAATGATTTGATAGAGCAATTAAAAGACTGCAAAGCATTGATGTGGCATTTCAATCAGGGAAGTCATAGGGATAATATTATCGCTAAACAGATACTGTTTGCACTTGAGCATACAGGTTTTCAAGTTTTTCCTGACTTTAGAACCGCTTGGCATTTTGATGACAAGGTAGCTCAGAAATATTTATTTGAATCAATCAATGCTCCTCTAGTGCCTAGTTATGTGTTTTTTAACAAACAAGATGCATTGGACTGGCTTGAAAATACTACTTTTCCCAAAGTTTTTAAACTCAGGGGCGGAGCGGGATCACAGAATGTTCGTTTGGTTAAATCAAAGTTGGAATGTATAAAACTGATAAACAAGGCTTTTGGCAATGGCTTTCCTAAGTATCATGCTTGGGGTAGTTTTAAAGAGCGGTGGTATAAATTTAGAAAAGGGAAAATGCCTTTTTTTGAGGTAGCGAAGGGTTTTATTCGGTTGTTTTATGCTCCTCCTTATGCCCGATTGGGCGCCAATGAAGTGGGCTATGTTTATTTTCAGGATTTTATCCCAATGAACGACTCGGATATCAGAATTATTGTCATTGATGGAAAAGCATTTGGATTAAAGCGATTTGTAAGAGATGGAGATTTTAGAGCTTCCGGCAGCGGTAATTTTGCCTTTGAAAAGGAATTGTTTGACCCACAATCTATAGAAATTTCTTTTGATGTAAATAAGCGTTTAAATTTACAGGTAGGAGTGTATGATTTTGTTTTCGATGAAGCCAATAATCCATTAATTGTAGAAATAAGCTACGGATACGCTCATGAGGCTTATGATAATTGCCCAGGCTATTGGGACGAAAATTTAGTTTGGCATGAAGGGAAAACGATTAAGGAGGAGTGGATGGTGGATTTGGTTTTGAAGAATATCAAAAATGCCTAATAAAAAACGAATAGCTCTATTAATTCCCTCACTCCAAGCAGGCGGTATGGAACGTGTAATGTCTGAGCTAGCTAATCATTTTGTAAGGAAGGCAGATTGTGAAGTATATCTAATCTTATATGGTTTAAAACGTGATATATTTTATTCAATAGCTGATGAAATTATCGTACACAAGCCTGATTTTGAGTTTGATAGCTCTAAGCGTTTGTGGAATACTATAAAGACCCTTTGGTTTCTTCGTAAGAAGTTGAATAAATTAGAAGTAGATGCAGCTTTGAGCTTCGGTGAATATTGGAATAATTTGGTATTGCTTTCTACTCTAGGTACTAGTATTCCTGTTTTTGTTTCAGATCGTAGTCAACCGAATAAATCTTTAGGTAAAGTCCAAGATTTTTTGCGAAACTGGTTGTATCCAAAAGCGAAAGGCGTCATTGCGCAAACGGAAAAGGCTAAAATGATTTACGAGAAGTTGTATGTGCACAATAATATATCTGTTATCGGTAATCCCATACGTCCGATTCTTAGTGCAGAATACAGCGATGAAGGTCGCGAAAATATTGTACTGATGGTAGGACGATTAATTGCAAGCAAGCATCAAGATCGTTTGATACAAATTTTTCTCAATATTAACAATCCTGATTGGAGATTGGTCATTGTAGGATATGATCATCTCAAACAAAATCACAGTGAACGCTTACAAAAAATGATTGATGATAATAATGCTACAGAACGCATTACATTGGCGGGAAAACAAACCGATGTTGAAAATTTTTATTTGAAAAGTAAAATATTTGCATTTACATCGAGTTCGGAGGGTTTCCCCAACGTCATAGGAGAGGCATTTTCTGCGGGATTACCTGCTGTTTCCTATGATTGTGATGCAGGGCCCTCTGATTTGATTGAACATGGAAGGAACGGGTACTTGGTGCCTGTGTTTGATGATCAAAGTTTTGAAGTTCACTTGAAAATATTAATGGAATCTGAAGAGCTTCGTAGAAACTTTGCACAAAAAGCATTGGATGGTATTAAACAATTTAGCAGTAAAAAAATCGGTGATGACTTCTATCAGTTTATAACGAATTAGGGAATGAATATATTAATAATAGGATCTAAAGGCTTTATTGGTAGTAATTTATCAGACTATTTGCAGCTTAAAGGCCACACAGGTACCCATACATTTCGTATTTATTACCGATAGTCATATCGATTTTTTGATGTCATAGTTTTATTAACAATCATAGATAAATTTAAAAATAATAATGAAAGTACTAATCACTGGGGGTGCTGGTTTCATAGGTTCTGCTATTGCACCTTTATTCCAAAATAACAATTGCGAAGTTTTTGTTCTCGATAATTTGAGCTTTGGCAATAGAGATTTTTTGACAAGTTTGGATGAGCAACACTTTTTTGAACGAGATATTCGAAATTATAAAGATACCTTAGAGGTTCTTCAGCTCATAGAACCTGATGTTGTTATTCATCTTGCGGCAATTCATTTCATTCCCTATTGCAACGAACATCCTTACGAAATTTCAGATATTAATATAAGAGGTACAGAAAATGTTCTAGAAGCTATTAAAAAAGTACATTCGGTTTCAAAAGTAGTTTTCGCTTCTACCGCTGCTGTATATCCAATTAGCGACATTGCAGTTTCAGAAACACACGAAATTAGACCATTGGATATTTATGGTTTGACGAAATTAACTGGGGAATGGCTGTGTGAGAAATTTTACCTTCAAACGAATGTAGATACGGTGGTTTGTAGATTCTTCAACGCATTTGGGCCCAATGAAACCAATCCGCATTTAATTCCAGAAATAGATAATCAACTCATGTTGGGCACACGTACTTTAAAATTAGGGAATCTAACACCCAAAAGAGATTTTATACATACCCATGATATGGCTGATGCTGTTTATAGATTGGTGAGTTTAGAACATACTGGTTTTGACATTTTTAACCTTGGCAGGGGCATTGAATATGCAGTTACTGAAGTTGTGGATGCCTTTTCCAAAATATTAGGTGAAGATATTTCCATTCAAATAGATCAATCACGGGTCAGGAAAGTTGAAAGACAACACTTATTGGCTGATGTATCTAAATTGAAAGCGATTGGTTGGGAACCAAAGCACTCATTGGAAGAAGGAATACAAGACATGATTAATAATTGGAAGTGATGGAAAGGTTAACCGTAGCATTAATTTTTAATTTTAACCCCAAATGGACCGGTGGAATTATTTATTTAGTCAATATTTCAAGAATTCTCAAATTCCTAGATCCTGCAGATCAACCCAATCTGCTTGTTTTTTATCCGAAACATTTGAAGAACTATGTAGATGAAATTGATTACGAGCATGTTCAAAAATTTGAATGGGATTTTCCCCCAATTCATATGGGTTTTGCAAAGTCAATAATGAAACGAGAAAACGTATTTATTTCACAATTGAAGAGAAAATATCAACTGGATGTAATATTTCCTATGCACAATTATCCTGTAAAATCTGAAAATCATCCGGCAGAATTATGTTGGTATGCCGATTTACAGCATAAATATTATCCAGAGTTTTTTTCGAAAATCAAAAGAATTGAGCGTGATCTTCGAATTCGGTACATACTTAAAAATGCAAAGCATCTAGTGGTTTCTAGTCATGATGTAAAAAATGATTTCTATACATTTTTTAAAATCCCCAAAACCATTCAATTTCATGTTTATCATTTTGTATCGATCATAGAAGGGCTACCCAATATTCCAATTATTGAACTCCTAGAAAAGTATAAATTACCTGCAAACTTTTTTATGGTTAGTAATCAATTTCATAAACACAAAAACCACAAAGTTATTTTTCAATCCATTGCACAGTTGAAAGCTAGAGGTGTGCATGTGCATGTCGCAATTACAGGACGTTTCCCTTCGGAGCCAAATTCTCCTTATTTACATGAACTGCATAATTTGATAAACAACAATAATCTGCATGAGAATATTTCCCTTTTAGGCCTGATTCCGCGGGGTGATCAGTTGTTGTTAATGAAGTATGCACAAGCCATATTACAGCCCAGCTTGTTCGAAGGTTGGAGTACAGTTATTGAAGATGCATGCTCACTTCAGGTGCCTGTAATTGCTGCTGATTTAAAAGTAAATAGGGAACAATTGGAAGGGAAGGGGTATTACTTTTCGCCGCATGATGCTTCAGAACTTGCTGATTTGATGGAATGTATGCCAGAAAGAGATTATCACTTGGAAATTTATGAGCCTTATCCTCTTCGCATGAAAAATGCAGCTTATGAGTTGTTAGGGATTTTTAAAAATTCAATGAATTAACATGGAAATAAAAAGTGAGATTTACATTGTAGGTCATCGCAGTATGTAGGCCAATATTATTATATAAGACTTCATACGTATGATTTATGAGTGGTTTTAAAGCATCAAGAAAGGTACAGAGAAGTTAGGGTTGAGGGTTAAGTTGATTTAGAACTAAAAAAATATAATCATGGATAAAATAGCATCAATTAAAGGAATAACAAGTCAAGACAGTAGTAATTTAAAGCAACTGCTTCTAAAAAAAGAATATGCTGTGCATGGGATTAAGAGAAGCGGTTGCATTAAATCTAGGCAGGGCATCAAGTAAAGAATCGAATAATCAATATGTCTTTTTTAAACAAACTACGCCCTCATGTTAAAAATATGATAGGTAAGTCTTTTAAAGAAAAATTTGTAATTATTGAGTCTGATGACTGGGGCTCCATTAGAATGCCTTCTACAGATGTTTATCAAAAACTCAAATTGAAAGGATTGAATTTGGGGATAGGTGAATCTGAAAGATACAATTTAACAGATACTCTTGAATCTAGTGAAGATTTTGAGGCCTTGTTTGAGGTTCTCAGAAAACATAAAGACATTAATAATAATCACCCAGTTTTTACGGCAATTTCTGTTGTAGCAAATCCGGATTTTGAAAAAATTAAAAATAATGATTTTCAAAGTTATTATTTTGAACCTTTTACGGAAACCCTATCCAAATATAATCGTTCAGACGCTCTGAAGCTATGGAAGCAAGGTGGAGAAGATAATTTATTTGTGCCAGAATTTCATGCACGAGAACACTTGAACGTAGATGTTTGGATGCGGATGCTAAGAAATCACGATAGCCATACCAGAATTGGATTTGATCTTGGTTGTTGGGGTTTTTTGACAAAAGTGCCTTATGGAATAACTTACCAAGCAAGTTTTGAACTCGAATATCCAGCTGATATCGACAATCAAAAGGAAATTCTTGCAACTGGGTTAGATATGTTTGAAGATATTCATGGATTTAAAGCTTCCTACTTTGTGCCCCCAAATGGCCCAATCAATAATAAATTAGAAGAAATAGCATTTCAAAAACAAGTGAAATATATAGGTGCATCAAAAGTACAGTTGGAAACACTTGGCCAGGGGAAATGGAAAAAAAATTATCATTGGCTCGGTAAAAAAAACAAATTTGGACAGGCTTACATAACAAGAAATGCTTTTTTCGAGCCAAATGCCCCCTCAAATGATTGGGTATCATCCTGCTTGAAAGACATAGAATATGCATTTAAATGGAATAAACCAGCAGTAATTAGCTCACATAGGACAAATTACATTGGAAGTTTAGATGAGAAAAATAGAACAAATAGTTTAAAAAAATTAAATGAACTCTTGGAAAAAATTCTATTGAAATGGCCTGACGCGCAGTTCATAACGTCAAAAGAATTAGGTCAAAGACTCTAATTATATCAATTTTGAAAAAACAAATTGTTTTTGTTAATCAAAGTGCTGGCTACTTAATGATAGACATAATTGATGCATTTAAAAATGATTTTGAGGAAAGGGTTCTTTTAACGGGCTTTTTAAATTCAAGGAATAAAAAATTGGATGGTACGGTTAAAGTTGAAAAGCTAATTGCATACAATAGATCATCAAGTGTAAAAAGAATTTTCACATGGTTTTTGGGTTTTTTAAAAGCGGTATACCTGATAAAGTGTAAATATCCCAAAGCACATTTATTTCTAGTGTCAAATCCTCCTTTTACTGCCTGGATTCCATTGCTGTGTAAGAACTCTTTTGATATTCTAGTTTATGATATATATCCGGATGCATTTGTAGAATTCGGTTATCTTCAAAAAGATTCTAGAATAATTAAAAAATGGGAAGGTATCAACAGGAAAGTGTATGATAAAGCTAGAAAAATCACTACAATTACTGACGGAATGCGGGAGCGACTAACTAAATATGTGAATAAAGATAGGGTGAATGTTGTGCCTATTTGGACAGATAATTCATTTTTAAAACCCATGCCTAAATCAGAAAATCCATTCTTGAAAACTCATCAAATTGAAGATAAGTTTATCGTTATGTACTCAGGGAATATGGGAAAATCTCATCATGTTGAGGTAATTGTTGATTTAGCTCTAAAATGCCAAGGACAATCTGAATTGTTTTTTCTTTTAATTGGTGGTGGTGATAAATTCAAAGAAATGGAATTGTTAATTCAAAGTTATAGACTCAGCAATATTAAAATCCTACCATGGCAAGATACAAGTCTTTTACCATTTACATTGTCAGGTGCTGATTTAGCGTTGGTGACTGTTGGCAATGAAGCATCAGATTTGAGTATTCCAAGTAAAATCTATAATTTAATGTCTGTTGGAACTCCAATTTTATGCGTAGCCCCAATAGAAGCAGCATTGTCAAAATTAGTGAGTTCAGAAAATATAGGTCGCGTTTTTGAGTCTAATGAGATTGAAAATGTAATTAATTTTATTATGAAATGTAAAAATGATAGGGAAGCATATAATAAACTTTCAAATAATTCACTTAATTTATCTTTGAAATTTTCTTGCAAAAACGCGCAACTTTTAAAATGAGTAAAAAATGTATATAATCCTAAAAAGACTTTTTGATATTTTTTTTTCACTTTTTATATTATTTCTCACTTTGCCTATTTTGTTACTATCGCTAATATTAATAAAATTAGAATCTAAAGGCCCGGTTTTCTTTTTTCAGGAACGATTAGGGTTGAATGGCGATGTATTTCATGTATTCAAATTGAGAACAATGACGCATATAAAAAGAGATTTTCACGAGAAAATATTAGCTGGAAACATTGAAGTTACTAAAGTAGGCTATTATTTGAGAAGATTTAAAGTGGACGAATTGCCTCAGTTTATAAATGTACTTATTGGCAACATGTCAATTGTTGGTCCTCGGCCGTGTTTGAAAAACATTGAACATTTGTATAATCAAGATACACATTACAGATTTAAAGTAAAGCCGGGAGTGACAAGTCTTGCAGGAGTTCGAGGTAGTATATATTTGACTTGGCCAGAAAAATGGACTTATGATAAAATTTATGTAGAAAATGCAAATTTTATTTTAGATTTGAGAATTATTGTTAAAACAATTCTTGTAGTTTTCATTGGTGAAAAAAAATTTCTAAAAGTACCCACTAAAAATTAGAATTATGGAAATAAGAGATTTTAAACAAGGGGATGAAGACGCTATTTTAGAATTATTTGAATTAGTTTTCAAAAAGCAAATGAGTAAAAGGTATTGGTTCTGGAGATTTGAAAAAAACCCAGCTGGTAAATACCTGATAAAATTAATGTGGCATGATAATCAATTGGTTGGTCACTATGCCGTTTCACCTGTTTTTATGGAAATTAATAGTGAAAAAGTTTTAACATCTCTCTCTATGTCAACAATGACGCACCCTGATTTTGGAGGTAAAGGTATTTTTAAAGACTTATCAATGAATTTGTATGACTTGTTAGAAAATTATTTAAATATGAAATTGATTTGGGGATTTCCTAATGGGAATTCGCATTATGGGTTTATTAAATATTTAAATTGGAAAGATATTGCAGTTATTCATACATTAACTTTGAATATCAGTGAATTAAACTCTGTTGAATCGAATAGCATTAAAATTGTAACAGATTTTGACTCCAACCACGTTGCGATTTTGCAACAAACAACACGTGACTTTGAGGTAAAAGTAGATCGAAACTTAGCCTATTTAAAATGGAGATATATTGACAATCCGTCTAATAAGTACACGATTTACGAATATAATCAAGATGGAGAGAAACAGTTTTTGGTAACTAAGTTGTATCCGTCACAAACCCAAAATAATAAACAGGATGTTTTTATTATGGAATATGGGATTACCAATCATAGTTTATTGCCAAATTTTGTTCAACATTTAAAATTTTTTCATGATGAAAAAATTGAAAATATTGTGATTTGGTGTACTCTTTACGATTCGAAACATATCGAGTTAGAAAAAACGGGTTTTGTACTTCAAGGAAGACAAACTTTCTTGTCGGCTCGTGGTTGCAATTTTAAATTATATGATATTGCCGATTATCGGAAATGGTTTATTTCTTTTGGAGACTCAGATGTATATTGACTTGGAATTTAATTTATGAAAAAAATATTAATTGTAGCGCCACATCCTGATGATGAAGTTTTGGGTTGCGGCGGTATTATGAAGAAGTTTGCTGATTTAGGGGAAAGTGTTTATGTAGTGGTGATTACACGCGGTACTCCAAAAATGTATGCTGATGAAAAAATTACGAATATTAGAAATGAAGCATTAACTTCCCACACGATATTAGGTGTTAAAGAAACAAAGTTTTTTGATTTCCATGCTCCTGAATTAGATATTACTTCTAATGCTGCAATTTCAATGAAGTTAGCTTTGATGCTTAAAGAATGGGGTATTTCAGATTTGTTTTTACCACATCGAGGTGACATCCATCATGATCATTCTATGGTTTTTAAGGCAGGGCTAGTTGCCGCAAGACCCGTTGGAAATTATTCTGTCAAGAATATATATTGCTATGAAACGCTTTCTGAAACAGAATGGGCGCCTCCTTTTAGTGACGATGCATTTATTCCAAACCATTTTATCAATGTGGAGAAAGAAATGTCTTTCAAGCTAGAAGCGATGCAGTGTTTTAAAAGCCAAATTAGGCCTTTTCCTAGTACTCGCTCTTTGGAAACAATTGACGCATTAGCTAAATTTAGAGGCTCAACAGTTGGTTTCAAAAGAGCGGAGGCATTTATGACAATAAGAACTATTTGTCAATGATGATGGAATCCTTGAGTTAATTGACGTGTTATACTGACCTTAGCGAGATTAAAAGAAAATAGTTATAAATTTTAGCAAAAACTAGAATTTAAATAGATCAGTGTTTTTGTTATAAAGCCTATATAATTCTTCCAAAAAATAATATCTTAAATGGGTATTTTTAAAAAGTTAGTCTTACAATGGATATAAAATTGACAATATTATATTAAAATAAATTTGAAAATAAATAAACTAAGGATTTATCTATGATTTTGGTTTACATGGTATTTGGCTGGTCATTTATGAAAAATAAAATTATTCTCCGAAGGTGGAACTCATTTTTTTAGTTTAAAAGATAAGATTTTAACAAATGAAGCAAATAATACTTGTTGGAGCGGGCGGCCACGCTGCTGAGTTGCGTGATTATATAAATGATTATAACTGCGCTAATGAAATTGAGCGGGGTTTGACAGTACTAGGCTATCTAGACGATAATCGAGCGAATTATGACCACTACGATTTTGCAGAACCATACCTCGGTAATTTGCATGATCATCAAATACGAACAGACATATGGTATTTGATGGGCATTGCAAACTTAGCGTATAGAAGAAAAATTATATTAGATTTTGAGCAGATGGGCGCTAAATTTACGGGGTTTATTCATCCAACATCGAGAATATCACCTTCTGCAACAATTGGGCGAGGAGTGGTTATCTCCCACAGTGCATCTATTGGACCTAAAGTAATTGTGGAGAATCACACAATTATTAATTCAAGGACAACTGTTGGTCACGATACGCACATTGGAAAGTATAACTTCATAAGCCCACTATGTGCTCTTTCGGGAAATACAAAAATTGGGGATTGTAATCTTATAGGTACCAATGTAATCACAATTCCTGGTGTTGCTATTGGAAATGAAAATAAAATTGGCGCTGGTGTTGTTTTGTTTTTCGATGTTGAATCAGGTCAAACTATAGTGGGGAATAAACCGAGAATTTTATAAATGAATAAAAGTAAGATATGGCTCTCTTCCCCGCATATGGGTGGAACAGAACAGAAATATGTAAAAGACGCATTTGATGCTAATTGGGTCGCCCCATTAGGGCCTAATGTCAGTGGTTTTGAAAACGATTTAGAACAGTATTTAGGAGGTGAAGCATATTTAGCTGCCTTAAGCTCTGGCACGGCAGCTATTCATTTGGGCTTAATCTTATTGGGTGTTAAAGCGGGGGATGAAGTAATCTGTCAAAGTTTCACCTTTTCGGCGTCAGCCAATCCTATTCTATACCAAGGTGCAATCCCCATTTTTATCGATAGCGAAACGGAAACTTGGAATCTGTGTCCCGTCGCATTAGAAAATGCCATAATCGATAGAATTAAAGTCGGTAAAACACCCAAAGCCATCATCGCGGTTCATTTGTACGGTATGCCTTACTTAATTGATGCGGTTCGTGCAGTTGCGGATAATTACGGTATTCCTATTTTGGAAGATAGCGCAGAAGCATTGGGGAGTAAATACAAAGGTCAATTCTGTGGAACCTTCGGTGATTTAGGAGTGTTGTCGTTTAATGGGAATAAAATAATTACAACCTCCGGTGGTGGTGCACTGGTTGCCAAAACCTCAGCACATAAAGAAAAAGCCGTTTTTTTTGCTACCCAATCTAGAGATCAAGCTCCTCATTACCAACATTCGGAAATTGGATTTAATTACCGTATGAGCAATATATGTGCAGGTATCGGCCGTGGCCAAATGGAAGTCTTGGATAAACACGTTAGCCTGCGTAGAGATATGCATGCTTTTTACGTACATTTATTTCAAGCCATTTCCGGAGTTAACGTTTTTACTGCCCCGAGCGATGAATATGTACCCAATTATTGGCTAAGCGCTATCACCATCGACCCCACAAAAACAAATGGAATTACCCGTGAAACGGTACGTTTAGCACTTGAGGCAGAAAATATTGAATCTCGTCCGTTGTGGAAACCCATGCACTTGCAGCCGATATTTGCCCGGTATCCCTACTATGGTAGCGATGTCGCGGAAACGCTTTTTGAGAATGGTTTGTGTTTACCTTCTGGATCTAATTTAACAGAAGACGACCGAGAAAGAATAGCAACGGTGTTAAGAGCAGTACTTAAATAGGGATTAATATTATTCCTAGGTTAATAGAAAATATGAATAGCCAAGCCACTTCAAATTATTATGAAACAAGAGCTCTACTACAATTATTTACCATAGTGTTGCACACTTTAAAACGATCTGCTATCCTTGATAGGGCTGCCATCATTAATACAGCTTACATGAACCAACGATATTCACTATGTAAAGATAAAATTTCCCAAAGTAGTTTTTTAATTAGCGGTTGCGTTGGATTTATCGGTGCCAATTTGGTAGAATTATTATTGGGTTTAGGGTCCAAATAGGCTAGGCGCAAACCCCATGCGATTCAAAGTAGGCGATTCCTTCGCTGCCACCAATAAAATCAAATGACCGCCAATACCAGCTCTTCAAGTTTTGGTGTCAGCGAAGCGCCCCAAGATAGTGTGGAACTCATGCGATTATACGTTTGTACAAAATGCCTTGTTGGGAAATGTCAAAGTGATGTTAGACACAGAAGGTTTGACCCACTATAAGGTGGTGAACACAGCAGCGGTGGGAGACCGCACGAATTTGGTGGATTTTTGGGCGGCGATTGTGGTGGCTGCTGTTACACGTAAAACCGGTTTACGGTCACTAAAGAGTCGAAGATATCCCCCACTGTGTGGCTTCGATAGAGAAGGTAATGGGATTGTTTGGTTACCATCCACAATTTAGATTGCGTGAGGGTATTACCATCAAATACGATAGGTTTAAGGGAGAGGAACGGTAGGGCACAATAGGCATTTTTGTGCAATCCCCAAGAGTATATATGCAATCTATAGCGTCTTTACTTGCCAAATAATTTAACTAACTTTACCTTAAAAATTCATGGATTATAATACTCCCTGAATCCTGGACCAGAGGTTTAGTTAAAAATTCACTTAATTTGACTAAACGATTTGACCAAACAAACCCGACGCAAATTCACGCCTGAATTCAAGGCGAAAGTTGCCCTAGAAGCCGCCAAAGACCAACTCACTTTGGCACAGTTGTCACAAAATTTGAAGTAAATGCTGTGACCATTTCCAAGTGGAAATCAGAGTTTTTAGCGAACTTATCTGCTACTTTTTCTAATGTCAAGGAAACGGAAAACAGCGAACCGGAAGTACCTGTAGAGAAGCTTTATGCGCAAATTGGCAAGCTCAAAGTTGAGCTAGACTTTTTAAAAAAAAGTGCAAAGAAATTGGGGATACCCGAGAGCGAATGGAAGCCGTCAAACTGAGGCGATGTTCACTCTCGCTGCGCAGACAATGCGAATTGCTGTGCATTCCACGCAGTTCGTTGTACTATGCGCCAATACCTGAAAAGCCTGAGAATCTGATGATGATGTCATTGATGGACACACACTTAACAAGCCATCCAACAGCGGGCGTTCTATCTATGGTGGATTGGCTACAAGAACGCGGGTATCCAGTGGGACCAAAGCGTGTAAGAAGGATGTTTAAGTTGATGGGTCATGAGACCATCTATCGCAGGAAGAATCTTACCAAAGGCGCTCTAAGAGCATACATCAAACCCTATTTGTTGAGGGGCTTAAAAATCGATCGTGCCAATCAGGTGTGGTGCACGGACATTACGTATATCCCTATGGCAAGAGGCTTTATGTATATGACTGCCTACATTGATGTGTACAGCAGAAAAATCATGGGTTGGGGTATCAGTAACTCTATGAGTAAACAGTGGTGTATGGATGTTCTTGAGGCCGCCATCGCAGAAAACGGAGTGCCAGAAATCATCAACTCTGACCAAGGATCACAGTATACCAGTCCTAGTTGGACAAACTATCTGGAGGGAAAAGAGATCAAAATATCGATGGATGGAAAAGGACGTGCAACCGACAATATCTGGATCGAATGCTTCTGGAAAACGATCAAATACAATCACATCCACCTCAATCCTTGCGATACAGGTCTTGAACTATATGAAGGAGTTCAGACCTATATCGAGTACTATCACCAGAAAAAACACCAAGGAACCGGCATGAAACCAAATGCTGCTTAATACAACTCGAAATATTAACTTAGCATCACGAACCTTTTGGTCCAACAACTGGGGAGTATTATAGATAAAGCAAAAATAAAATTGGGCATCCTCGGTTTGGAATTTTATTTTAATAGCGAATCTGCCTAATTTGCTCTTTTATGATGAATATTTTCAGAATCTTAGTTGCTGTTGTATTCGCTGCAGGCCCAATAAGGGTGAGGGCGCAGTACCGTTTTATTCCGGTGCATTCGGAAATGGAAGACCGTTTAATTGGCGCTTCTTTGTCACAATTGGAGTCTTTCCGACAGCATCGGCAGTCGCCCGAACGTTTGTCTGCATTGCGCTTGGCAGAAGGTTGGGATACGGTATTTAGCGCGCGGCGCTATGCGTATTTTACGTGGAGCAATCCAGAGTATTCGGGCTACCGCAAAACCAAGTTTGTGCGGGGTTTGGGTATGAAGCGTTTGTTGGGGGTACGCGGTTGGGCGCATCCGAACCGCTTTTATGTGTGGAAGCAGGAGAACGCCGGCGATTATTTTGCCATCAATCCGGTGATTGATGGTGTTTACGGTCCGAAGGCTGCGGGTTTCGATGAAGTTTTGTTGAACGGACGGGGCGCGGAGGTGATGGCGCAAATGGGCGATGATGTGGCGCTATACAGCAAGGTATTGGATTACCAGGCGGTATTGCCCGCCGATGTGCAGCAGTATCAGCGCAACCGCGGACAGATACCGGGGGTGGGTATGCACACCACGAATTTTGTGGGTTTTACGGATTATTTTTTGGCCACGGGCTATATGGACGTGAAATTGTTGGAGCGCAGGGATACGGGGCAACAATTGCGGTATAATATTCGGGCTACGATGGGTTACGACCGGCAGCATATTGGGGTGGGGTATCGCAGTTTGATACTGAGCAATGTGGCGCCACCGAGTTTGTTTTTACAGGTGTTGTACCGTTTGGGTCCGTTCCGGTATCAGAATATTTTCAAGGAATTGATACGCGACGGTAGTGTGGATTTGAGTTTGGCATATAACAAGAAATATTTGGCCATGCACCGGGGCAGTTTGGTGTTTGAGAAGTTGGGACTGGAGGTGGGATTTTCGGAGAGTATCGTACAAACGCGTCCCGATAATCGGTTGGATTGGAGTTATTTCAATCCAATAATTTTTTACCGGGCTGTTGAGCGCGATTTGGGAAGTCCGGATAATGCGATGATCGCGTTTGATGCCAAGTGGCAACGGGGTCGCTGGATGGCTTATGGCCAACTGGTTTTAGACGAGTTTCACGTTTCGAAGGCCTTTACACAGCCGGAGTCGACCGTGAATAAATTTGCGCAGCAATTGGGCGTGTATTATCGTTTGGGTTCGAAACATTGGAACAGTGCGTATCTGAATTTGGAGTATAACCGGGTGCGTCCGCACACGTATTCGCATTATTCGGCGAATCATTACACGCACCGGCGTCAGAGTTTGGCGCATCCCTTGGAGAGCAATTTCAGGGAGTTGGTGTTGCGGGGATTTTTGGTACCGCGGGCTTTGCCGCGTTGGTCGTTGCGTTTTTTAGGTTTGGTGGCGTGGAAAGGCTATAATAGCCGGAATGAAAATTTTGGTGGTGATATCTTGGGAAATTACCAAACGGCGGCGGGTGGTGGCAACAGTGTGATGTTATCGGGTTTGTTCCAACGGCGGTTTATGGGAGAGTTTGACTTGGGGTATGCGTTGCAGCCGGGCATGACGGTGGCGTTGCGCTGGTATCGGTATGCGGCGGAGGGGTATCAGGCTTTGGGATCGAGTGCGGTTTCTTTGGGGTTGCGGTGGAATTGAAAAGGGTATACTCACGTTGTTCGCGGGTTCCGACTTTGGATTTTGTGGGGTTTTTATGGTGATTGGTTGGTGAACGGGTTATTGCGATATTAGTGTTTCAATGATATTTTTGCTCTAGTCAGTCAGAAAAAGAAGAATGTTGATGAGTTCGTTATTATATTGAACGTTGACGGGAGTGTCTAATGGCTATAAAGGGATTATATTCGCCACGGGATATGATAAGGATCCGGCTTTTTACATGTCGGTCGCGTTTGACTCTCACTGGAATAATTTGATTCTCAAATTGCAGATTAAAGTATGGATGGCTTCTTTTCCCAAATCTAGAGGTCTTTTGACAACTGCCTTTCCATAAATAAGTGCCAATAATGTGTTAAAATATAGGACAATAACATTTATAATGTGAAATATATACAGTCTTAATGCATTGCGTCTATGTTTTTTATGTCTCGTTTATCCGAGCCGCATCATTCTGATTCCCCAAATTAATCGGTTGTTTTACTCAATTGAATTGCAGTGGCTTTTTTTTGCCATTGTGTATAGACTATCTTCGATTTTTAGAATTTGAAATTGGGGATATTGAAAAAAGCCTTTGAAGTAACCGTCCTAGGTACATCGTCGGCTACGCCAACGAAGTACAGACATCCGAGTGCACATTACGTGCGTTTGGAGGGTAGTTATTTGTTGTTGGATTGTGGGGAAGGGGCGCAGAGGCAGCTATCGAGATACGGCCTTCGAACCCAAAGGATTTCGCATGTATTCATTACCCATTTGCATGGTGATCACTATTTTGGATTGCCTGGGTTGATTACTTCTATGGCCTTATTTGGCAGAACCGAACCGCTCGTGGTGGTAGGTCCCCCCGCCTTAGAGAGCATAATTAAAGTGTTGATCACAGAAAGTGATTCTACGTTGCCTTATGATTTAGAGTTTGTAAAAACGCAATTTGATACCATTGAAACTGTGGCCATTGGAGATAATTTTGAAGTCATATCCGTTCCATTGAAACATCGGGTACCGTGCACCGGTTTTTTGGTGAAAGAGAAAGGTCCAGAACGGCGCTTGGATGTGGATGCCTGCGTCAAAAATCAAATCCCTATGGAGTTTTACGAATCTTTGAAATGGGGTGAGGATTATACGTCAAGCAGTGGAAAGGTAATTCACAACAATCAATTAACCACCGAAGGTCATCGCAATCGAACCTATGCATACATCACGGATACGATTTTTGATCCTGATTATGTAGTGCCAATTGTGCAAGGGGCAGATTTGTTATATCATGAAGCCACCTTTTTACATGATCGCGCAGCCAGGGCCCAAGAAACCCATCACTCTACGTCACTCCAAGCTGCGGAAATAGCCAAAGCAGCCCAGGTAAAGCAATTGTTGATCGGACATTTCAGTGCCAGATACAACGATGCAGAACCCTTATTGGCTGAGGCGCGCACCATTTTCGCAGATACATTTGAAGCGGTTGAAGGACAAACCTTCTCCGTGGGCGGTTAGGATTTCTCTTGCCTACGCCGCACTGAACGATTCAGTACACACTCCCTAACTTCGTGCAAAACTCTCCCGCTTGCGGGCGCGACCCTTGGGGCTCGCGGTGTTATTTTCGTTGGGATTCATCATGGCCAAACGAAAAAGTAGCAAAGACACCCGCCCAGATTTTCTGCGCGACAATGGAGATCGCATTGAAAAATTATCGGCCAAAGACGTGTGGTCGGCCATCACCCTCAAACACGAGCCCACCCGCAAAGTTGTGGGATTTCTTTTGGTCGTTTTCTCGGCCGTGCTCGCCATCGCTTTTACCTCCTTTTTCTTTTCTTGGAAGCTCGATCAGAGCCTAATGACCCGCAGCGATGATGGTTTGTCGTATTTCAACGGCAGCGCCAAAAACGCCATGGGATATTACGGCGCCAAGCTCGCGTTTCAGTTTGTGCACAACGGATTTGGTTTGGCGGCCTACGCCATTTTGCCTTACATCGCCCTCACGGGCTTGTACCTGTTGTTCGATTACCGTCCGTTTTCACTGCTGCGCATCGCAGTGCATTCCATCCTTTTTACGGTTTGGTTTTCCCTTTTTCTGGGCTTCGCTTTGCGATGGTGGCCTTTGTTGAGTGGCTCGTTTGGTTTTTTTGGCAATCAGCAAATTGAAGCCGCCATTGGGGGTGTGGGGTCGTTTTTCTTCCTTGCGGCTTATGCCGTGGCCTATTCGATGTTCTTTTTCAATGCCAACCCCTTCGCCCGTATTAAAATGAATTATGGCGCCAATGGCGAACGATTGGATTGGGATGGAACGGATGATCAAGCCGATGTTGAGGAGTCGTTTGCGCACAGCAAAGGGGGCATTCGCACCGAAGCAGAAGTGGTGGAGCCCTCGGGTTTTGAAGCCAGCATTCATGAAGATTTCGTCATCGAAGAAGAGTTGGATGTGGTGGATGTGGAGTTGGAAGACGATGCCGAAGAACTCACAGCGGCACAGCGTGCAGCACTCACGCAGATATCAATCAAAACAGCTGATATTACCCCACCGGCAAAGGTTGTGAACCCAGCACCGCCCGTGATTGGGAAACACGACGATTTTGTGGTACATCGGGGTGAAGAGGAAGCGGTGGACGTTCAATTGGCTCCGATCAATCTAGAACCTCAACCGCTGAATGCATCGCCCAGTGAAAAAGTGATTGATGTACCGGTTGAAATCGTAGAGCACGATGCTGGTCCGGGCGCTGGCGTAAACACCCTGTTGGGCGACGAAGATTTCCGGGTAGAAGTGATGGCCGATGAAGCTGATGAGGCGGTGGACGAGAACACGGGCGACAATTCCATGGAGCATATGGGCATTGATACTGTTTATGACCCCACCCAGGAATTGAGCAAATACGTTTTTCCGACTCTGGATTTGTTGGACGAGCACGACACGCGCAAGCAGGAAATCGACATGGAAGAGATTCAGCGAAGTAAGGATATGATTATCCAAACGCTGGAAAACTATAAAATTGGCATAGCGAGCATCAAAGCCAGTGTAGGTCCAACTGTGACTTTGTATGAAATCGTACCCGCTCCGGGCGTGAAAATTTCCAAAATTAAAAACTTGGAAGACGATATCGCGTTGAGTTTGGCGGCCTTGGGTATCCGTATCATCGCCCCAATTCCGGGCAAGGGAACCATTGGTATTGAGGTGCCGAATAAGAATCCAGAGATGGTGCCGATGCGCAGCGTGTTGGCCAGCAAGAAGTTTCAGGATTGCGATTTCCAGCTGCCGGTGATTTTGGGTAAAACCATATCGAACGAAATCTTTGTGGCGGATTTGGCGAAAATGCCCCACTTGTTGATGGCGGGGGCTACCGGACAGGGTAAGTCGGTGGGTTTGAACAGCATTCTGGTATCGTTGCTATACAAGAAACACCCTGCTTATGTGAAGTTTGTGTTGGTGGATCCCAAGAAGGTGGAGCTTACGTTGTTTAACAAGATTGAACGACATTTCTTGGCGAAGTTACCGGGCGATGGCGAGGCGATTATTACAGATAATCACAAGGTAATTAATACATTGAACAGTTTGTGTGTGGAGATGGACAATCGCTACAAGTTGTTGCAGGACGCTTTGGTGAGGAACATCATTGAGTATAATAACAAGTTTTTATCGAGGAAACTGAACCCGAACGATGGGCACCGTTTCTTGCCATACATTGTGGTGGTGATTGACGAGGTGGCGGATTTGATGATGACGGCGGGCAAGGAAATTGAGACGCCGATTGCGCGTTTGGCTCAGTTGGCGCGGGCGATAGGGATTCACTTGATTTTGGCTACGCAGAGGCCGAGTGTAAACGTGATCACGGGTATGATCAAGGCGAACTTCCCTGCGCGGATTGCGTTTAGGGTGAGTTCGAAGATCGATTCACGCACGATTTTGGATGCGAATGGGGCGGATCAGCTGATTGGTCGGGGAGATTTGTTGTACAGCGGGGGGAATGAGATCATCCGATTACAATGTCCGTTCGTTGACACGCCTGAGGTGGAACGCATCGTTGATTTCATTGGCGAGCAGCGGGCTTTCCCAACGGCTTATGTGTTGCCGGAGGTGAAGGAAGAGGGGGGGGTATTGAGCGGCGATGGTTTGGATTCAGGCGATTGGGACCCGATGTTTGAGGATGCGGCGCGTGTTGTGGTGTTGAACCAAGTGGGCAGTACGAGCATGATACAGCGAAAATTGAAGATCGGTTATAACCGGGCGGGTCGTTTGATGGACCAGTTGGAAGACGCTGGCATTGTAGGCGGAAACAATGGAAGTAAGGCCAGACAAGTTTTGATTACAGACGAGTACAGTTTGGAGCAATTTTTAAGTAATTTGCGTTGATTTTAAATCATGAATTTTAAATCCGTCTTTCATTGGGTTTAAGTTCAATTTGTACAGGAACAAAACATCAAAAACAATAAATAAAATGAATCATTTACTCATATCAAAGACCAAGCGCTTATTGCTTGTTATTGGCTTATTTTTCATTTCCCCGACGGTATTCGGGCAAAACGATCCGAAGGCGGAGGCCATCATTAAGAAGGTGGCGGCGGTCTATCAATCGTATACAACGATCAAGGCAACGTTCACGTTAACCACCACGCCAGTGAGTGGCAGGGCATCGGTGGAGAAGGGGAGTGTTTGGTTGAAGGGGAAGAAGTTTCGCTTGGATTACGCGTCGCAGGAAATTTATTGCAATTCTGTGTTCACTTGGACTTATAGTAAGGATGATGCTGAGGTGACGAAGGAGAATTTCAAGTTGAGGGACAATAGCATTACGCCGAACGAGATCTTTACGATTTATAATAAGGGATTTAAGAGTAAGTATGAAGGTCCGATCGTTCGCAACGGCAAGAATTACGATGTGATTCAGTTGGTGCCCAAGAATGCGGCGAATTATAGTTATGTAAAGTTGGAGATCGACAAGGCTACGAACAAGATTCAGCGTGTGATACAGCATTACAAGAATGGGACTGAGGTTGCCATTGAGGTGACGTCATTGGTGCCGAATACGGCATTGTCAGATACCTTTTTTGAATGGAATGCTGCCACGCACGCGGATGTTGCGATTGTGGATTTGACTAAGAAGCGGAAGCCTTAGCTTTAAGATTTGAAATTTTTGATTAAATATAAAGGGCCGCTATTGCGGCCCTTTTCTTTTATATGAATCGTAAGGAACTTATTATTGATTAAGCAGGCATTCTACCCAACACTTCAGCCATTTTTTGGCCGATTTCTGCGGGAGATGCTACTACGTGGATACCACACTCAGCCATGATGGCCATTTTTGCGGCAGCGGTATCGTCTTTACCACCTACAATGGCTCCAGCGTGACCCATTCTGCGACCTGCAGGGGCAGTTTGTCCGGCGATGAATCCAACCACGGGCTTGGTGCCGTGTTCTTTGATCCAACGAGCGGCTTCGGCTTCCATTCCACCACCGATTTCACCGATCATTACAATACCTTCTGTTTCGGGGTCGTTCATGAACAATTCAATCGCCTCTTTGGTAGTAGTACCAATGATTGGGTCACCACCAATTCCGATGGCTGTGCTTTGTCCCAATCCCAATTTTGTTAGCTGATCAACAGCTTCGTAGGTGAGGGTTCCTGATTTAGAAACTACACCGATTGATCCTTTTTTGAAAATGAATCCTGGCATGATACCAATTTTGGCTTCACCTGGAGTGATGATACCCGGGCAGTTTGGACCGATTAAGGTACAGCTGAATCCATTGATGTATTCACGCACTTTCACCATGTCTTTGGTTGGGATGCCTTCGGTGATACAAACAATTACTTTGATTCCGGCTTCGGCAGATTCCATAATGGCATCGGCAGCGAAAGCGGGTGGAACAAATATGATACTGGTATTAGCGGACGCTTCGCGAACGGCATCTTGAACACTATTGAAAACAGGGCGGTCGAGGTGAGTACTTCCTCCTTTGCCAGGAGTCACGCCACCCACTACGTTGGTACCATATTCAATCATTTGTTGGGCGTGGAAGGTGCCTTCGTTGCCAGTGAAACCTTGTACGATTACGCGAGAATCTTTGTTAACCAGTATGCTCATAGTATTTATGCTGCGCGAAAATAATACAGAAGGCCCCAAATTCAATAAGGGCCTGTGATTATTTCTCTGTAGTTTTGGCTACGAAGGAATTGATTTTCCTTACAGTTTACGGCTGTTTCGGTTTAAAATGTCAATTTCTGCGGTTGTAACCGCAAAATATCATGATTTTTTGCGGTTACAACCGCAAGAATTCGTATTTTTGTATAAATGATTCACTTATGATTCAAAGAATACTCACGCAAACGCTGAAGTCCCATCTTGGAGAGGGCAAGGCCCTCATCGTTTTGGGTCCACGACAGGTGGGTAAAACCACGCTTTTGGTTGAACTTCTGAGTAGGGAAGATAGTTTGTTTCTCAATGGAGACGATCCAACGGTTCGCAATTTGTTGGAAGGTGCGAATACGCTTGCTTTAATGCAGTTGATAGGGTCTCGTCGCTATCTATTTATTGATGAGGCACAGCGCATCACTGATATCGGAATAACACTCAAGTTGATCACGGATCAAATCAAAACTTGCCAGTTGGTTGTCAGTGGATCTTCGGCTTTTGAGCTGAGAAATAAGACCCATGAGCCATTAACAGGTCGGAAATGGGAATATCAGCTTTTTCCGATATCGTGGCAAGAATTTGAAACCCACGTGGGATATTTGGCTGCTGAGCAGCAATTGGAAACGCGTTTGATCTATGGTTTTTACCCTGAGGTGATCAATCAAATGGGTCAAGAGCGATTGATTTTGAGTCAGTTGAGCGAAAGTTATCTTTATAAAGATTTGTTTGTGATGTCGAATGCCATAAAGCGGCCAGAGTTGTTGGAGAAAATTTTGCAAGCGCTGGCTTACCAGGTTGGAAATGAAGTTTCTCACAATGAAATCGCTCAGTTGGTTAGTTCAGACAATGAAACGGTGAGTAGGTATATTGACTTGTTGATAAAGAGTTATGTGATTTTTCCACTCTACAGTTTTAGCCGAAATCTCCGTAACGAGATCAAGACCAATCGCAAATACTATTTTTACGACAACGGAATTCGAAATGCGGTAATCGGGAATTTTAACGTCTTATTGAATCGGACTGACGTGGGTGCTTTGTGGGAGAATTTTTTGGTTTCGGAGAGGATGAAGCGAAATGCGTATAATGGGGCCTACGGTAAAACGTATTTTTGGAGAACTACCTCTCAGCAAGAAATTGATTATTTGGAAGAATATGACGGGGCCATGCACGCCTATGAGTTTAAATGGAATCCTAAAGCAAGTTTTAAGTTCCCCAAATCGTTTATGGAAACGTATCAAGCAACTGCTAAAAAAATTGACCGGGAGAATTTCCGGGAATTTGTTTGTGACTGAGGGAGATTTACCCTGTTTTTTGGTTACTTGGCAATCGCCTCGGTAATCTCAGGACCCAATGGTTTTACACCCGACGGGTAATAAGCAATGAGTTGTCCCTGTTCGTTGATCAAGAATTTGTTGAAGTTCCAACCCACGGTGGCATCAAGGGCACCATTTTCTGATTTATTGCACAACCAACGGTATAGGGCGTGCTGTTTGCCACCTTTTACATCCAATTTTTCACTGATTGGGAAGGTTACACCGTAATTTTTTTGACAAAACGAAGCGATTTCTGCTGCTGCGCCTGGCTCTTGATCCATGAATTGGTTGCAAGGACAGCCTATGATGATGAGTTTATCGGCGAATTTCTCCGAAAGTTGCTGCAATTCCGCGTATTGGGGAGTGTAACCACATTTAGAGGCTGTATTAACAATTAGGATTTTCTTCCCTTTGTACTGAGAAAGATTGATTAAACTGGTACCATCCAACGATTGTAGTTGGATGTCGTAGATACTTTTTGCAGTGGCTGCACTTTGACTGGGGTCGATAGTTTTGGTTTTGCCAAATACGCAAGCAGTAATCAATGAGCCAATGGCGGCGGCAACGGAGGCAATTCTTAGGATTCTCATGGTGGAGTAACAAAGTAAAGGCAACTTTAGTTTTTTTGGTTATTTTCGTGGAATGCGATTGAATTTTTCTCATGGTTGGGTGTTCTCTTTGGGTTTGTTGTTTACGGGCATGTTGGGATTGGTTGCGTGTAGCGAGGAATTGCCGCCAGTGATCATGACAGCCGAAGAAAAGCCTTTGTTGGATACATTTTACGTAGGCAGTGTGCCATCGGCAGCGGTGAAGAAAGTTTTGTTGTTTGACGTTACTGGGGTTCGGTGCAACAACTGTCCAAAAGCAGCCGTATTGGCCAAAAGCTTGGCATCTAGCAATGCGGGTCGGGTTGAAGTGGTTGCTTTGTATCCTAAAACGCCCATGAGTTTGACCTTCCCTTGGGCGGGTTACGACACCATGAGTACCATAGAGGCAGAACAGATTGCCACTGCTATGGGGGGAATCACTTCCTTGCCTTTGGGTTCGGTGGATCAGGTGGCGTTCAATGGAAGTAAGTTGTTGAATACCAGCGATTGGGGTGCGGCTGTGACTGCACAATTGGCTAAAACATCACCCATCAATATCACCTTGAATAGCACCTGGAAAACGGCTGATGGCAAGGCGAGGGTAGAAATTAAGGCGGTTGCCAATACAGTGTTAACAGCCAATTACAAGTGGGTGGTTGCAATAACCGAAAGTGGGGTGAAAAGTAAGCAATCGGATCAAGATGCACCGGGTGGTATGGTGGATGATTACGAACATGAACACGCATTGCGTGGGGTGGTGGGCTCAACATTGGGTAGTGACATCAATTCGGCTGCGGTTTCGGCGGGTTTTGTGAGAGAAAAACATTTTTATGTGGTACCCAAACCCAAGTGGAATGCGGCCAATTGTGATGTGGTGGTTTGGGTGTACAATGCGGATACCAAAGAAGTGGTGCAAGTGGAAAAAGTGGCGCTCAAATAGTGTGAGGCCCGGTAAATAGGCGTTTTGAAATGACAACCCCCGCTTGGATAGGAGCCAAACAACGATTCAAGCAGTATTTGCAGTTGGAGCGCTCATTGTCGTTGAACAGCGTGGAAGCCTACATGGCCGATTTAGATAAATTTGAGTTGTGGAGTGTTTCTCAGGGGTGGAGCGGGCCGTTGGATATGGATCAGCAGCGGATTCAGAAATTTCCTGAATGGGTATCGGATTTGGGGTTTCAGGCTACGTCTCAGGCCAGAATCATTAGTGGGGTTCGTTCTTTTTATAAATTTTTGGTGATGGAAGACAGCTTGGCAGAGAGTCCTGCTGATTTTTTGGAGCCTCCAAAAACGGGCAGGAAATTGCCGGTGGTGTTGAGCGAAGAGGAAATCGATGCCATGATTGCCGCGGTGGATCGAAGTACGGCGGAAGGTGAGCGCAATGTGGCGATGCTGGAGACCTTGTATAGCTGTGGATTGCGGGTGAGCGAGTTGGTGGGTTTGAGGATGACGCAAGTTCACGCCACGGAGGGATTTGTGCAGGTGGTTGGAAAGGGGAATAAGGAGCGCTTGGTGCCTGTGGGGGGTCGGGCATTGAAGCACATTCGATTGTACGTGGATCAGGTGAGGGTTCACTTGAACATTCAGCCCAGCGCAAGGGACATTGTGTTTTTGAGCAAGCGGGGTGGACCGGTGAGTAGGCAGTCGGTGTTTCTTTTTATTAAGGCCTTGGCGCTGAAGGCGGGTGTGCGGAAGAACATTTCGCCTCACACATTTCGACATAGTTTTGCGACGCATTTGGTGGAAGCGGGGGCGGATTTACGCGCGGTTCAGGAAATGCTGGGGCATGAGAGTATCACCACTACGGAGATTTACACCCATTTGGATCGCAACTATTTGGCGGATACGCTGTTGAAGTATCATCCGAGGGGTGGGTGATTGTTGTATTGAATGCTTAATGCAATGTCTGAAATTGGTTTATAGTTTAGTGTTTACTATAAACTATCAAGCTTCTTCGCTTTAATTTGAATCCTCCTCTTCGGGTGCGGGCTGAGAAACGCAATCGCCCAGAACGAACTTACAGAATTTGATGGTTCTACCGATGGCGAGCCACATCTTTTCGTAATACGTTTGGATTTGCAAGACGGGCGGCACGGGCACAAGTTGATACACGTTGGGGATGTTTTGCAACAGGGTGAGTTGATCGCGTTGTACTTGCTCGAGGGTGCTTTCGTAAAAGAGATCGGAATCAGTTTTTACGTTCACCAGTGCTGTTGCAGGTGCAATCTGTCGGTACAGGTTGAGGAACTTGTAGCTGCTGAGGCGTTTGCGCGCTTTGTGGGGTTGGGGGTCGGCGAAAGTGATCCAGATTTCGTGGACTTCGTTGGGCGCGAAATACTCGGTGATGTTGTCGATATGGGTTCTCAGAAATCGAACATTGTTGAGGTTCTCGGTGATCGCGGCCTTTGCACCCGTCCACATTCGGTTGCTTTTGATGTCCACGCCGATGTAGTTGATGTTGGGGTTTAGGCGGGCAAGTCCCACGGTATAATCGCCTTTGCCGCAGGCGAGCTCAATCACGATGGGGTTGTTGTTGCCAAAGATGGCTTGCCAGTTTCCTTTGGTTGTTTCGGCATCTTGGATGTCGTACGTGTTGGGGAAGGCAGTATACTCCGAGAATTTGATGAGTTTGGGTTTGCTCATGGCGTACAAAGGTACTGTGATTTGGCGATTTGCCGTAAAAACATCAACTTTGTTCTGTGCAGGCAGTTTTTGAAAAATCGGGGAAGCGTTGGTTGGCAAATTTGAATGTCTTTTGGGATTTGTCGGTAAGCACCGGCCCCCAGGGCGACAATCCATCGGCGTTTTATATTGCGGAGGCGGTTTTTGATCCCATCCGGGTGGGTGGTTTTGTGGGGTCGGTGGCGGAGGGCGGATCGGCGAATTGCGAGGTTTTGACTTTGTGCGCGCA